>VFSW01000088.1_pt1 | contig 110054 bp, 117 predicted proteins | sample 5358111 | NCBI WGS metagenome assembly VFSW01 (sample SAMN11554181, study PRJNA540505) | mine drainage metagenome | isolation source: sediment from site ElyBrook_90M | place: USA: Ely Copper Mine, Vershire, VT | collected 2017 | reverse complement strand
TCATAATGTATATATACTTTGGATGAGTAATATTATCTATTCCTTCAGAGGACAAAACTGGGGTCATGTCATGGTAAAAAAAATCAAGAGAAACAGCCGGGACACTGCAAAAAGAAAGGCAGCCCCAAAGGCAAGGGCAGCAAGGCCAACAAAACGTATGCCTGCAGCAAGGGTCAAGCCGCAAAAGCATGTGGCAAGGACGCCGCAGAAGGGGATACAGGCAAAGCCGAAGACTGTTCAGGATATTGCAAAGGCAAAGGCATTGCAGGAAAGGCAGGCCGAGGGGAAGAGAAGGATCAACGTAAGCGTGCCCCAGCCCAACGAGGCCAAGGAGGCCCTCGATACCCTGTTCTCCAACGAGCAGGCGGTTGAGTACCTAAAGAAGAACGTGAGCAAGATGGCAGTCGACGTCATAGGGATGCTAGTGACTCCGAAGACCGACGAATATCTTGCAGAGCAGATGGGCACGAAGATAAACGCGATAAGGAGGATACTCAACATAATGCAGGGATACGGGATAACCAACTATTACATTTCAAAGAACACCAAGGGATGGCTCTCATTTGCATGGTACATAAACATAAGCAAGCTGCCCCCATTCCTTGACTACGTTGCGGGAATGGAGCGCGAGAAGTCCATAGTAAACGAATCGTGCAACGATTACTTCATATGCAAGAGTTGCTACGAGAACGACAGGTTCGTATTCACGTTCGACTCCGCATACGAGAATGCCTTCAAGTGCAACAACTGCGGAAAGGGCCTGGAGAGGATGGACAGGGCGGAGGCGCAGAGCCTCATAAGCGGAAAGTCCTCATGATGCCAGGAACCCACGCCGGGAAACCAAGGATGGCATTGGTAATAGTCCTGCAGAAGACCAGCCCATTGATGTACTCATCCCTTCTCGGAAAAAGAAGCATTGCCGGAAGGAGCGAAATCTCGGTAAAGGAAACAAAACAGGCAATCAAGATTGAAATATCCTCGAAGGATGCGACCGCATTGCGCGCATCCGCAAACTCCGTGCTTCGCACAATACAGGTTGCGGAAGCCGCATCAAAGATCTGATCCTATTCTTTGAGCTTCGCCTGCGAAGCCCTCATGCTGCTGAATATGGGCGTCACTATGTATCCCTTGCTCCTGCTCCCTAGCACCGCGCACCTGTCGGGATGCACCCAATAGTAATGCGCGATGTAAGCGCAGAAAACCGCGTCCAGCATGTCCTCGTATCTTTTCAGGCCCGGGCCGTTCATGCCATTGAGGTCCTCGTTGACCAGGCGCAAATCCATATCAAGCGACGGGGATCTTAGCTCCGCGAGCAGTTTCCTGTACTTCTCGAATTCGCCTATCCTGAAGTCCACGCTCCGCTTGGGCTTTGCCTTGTACTGCAGTATCCTCTCAAGCTGGAAAAGGACCACCATGGAAGGGTGCGGATACACCTCAAGCACCTTCCTGCAGCTTTCAAGCCTCCTTACATAAGGGTCGTGCGAGAAGCCGGCCCTTTCCAACATGGCAACAAGTTCCTCTCCCCTTATCTTGCCGTTCGACCATGCTCCCAGTCTTTCCCTGTTTGCTGGATGGGCGCCGGCATTGTACTTCCTGAAAAGGTCCCCCACAATCGCCTCAACAGGCCGCCTTCCAGTCCTGTTCGGAACCACAAGAGGGGCGTCAACAGCCACAATCGCGTCCCTGCCCTTCGCAAAATCCGACACGAATTTTACTATCTCCTCGTCGGACAGGCCTATCCCGGCATATACGAGCCGCCCGCTTCTACCGTTTCCCTCGATGGCTGCAAGCCCGCTGTTGTTCCTCGGTGACCAGGCAAGATCAATTCCCAAAAAGAGCATAGTCTTGATTGGGGGAAGAAGGCTTAAAAACTTGCGAGCGCGAAATCCCGCGCTTCATCTGTTGGAAGCTGCCGCACCAGTTCCACAGGTCCGCTAAACGAGAAGGTATTTAAGGATTCAGAATAGAGTATAAACATTTCCGACGTACAGAAAGGCTAGTCAGCGGAATGCTCTTTCTGAAATCAAAAAGCATTAGTGTTTTGTATGCCTCACCGAGGATCATTGCAATATTGGCAACACAGGCGCGCTAAGAGGCGCCTACCTAGAGCGCGCTCTGCACCGGTATCGTACAAGGAGCCGGCGATAATGAACATGGTCGCGTACAAGGTGGGAATGGCGCACCTCGGAATGGTCGACGACTCCGAGGCCCCGTCAAAGAACACAGAGATAGGCACAGCATGCACCATTCTTGAATTCCCGAAGACAGAGGCCTACGGGATCAGGCTGTACAGGAGGGACCACAACGGATACAAAAACATAGCGCTCGAGATACACCACAAGGAAGCCTCGAAGAAGCACAACGAGAAGAGGCAGAAGAACGACGAGTCCAAGCTCTCGCAGGCGAAGGAAAAGCTGTCGGAATACTGCGACGTAAGCGTACTAATGGCAGCATATCCGAAGGGGCTTCCTGCAGGGCAGCACCACGCGGTCAGGTTCGAATCCGCGATATCCGGGAAGCTGGAGGACAAGTTCAACTTCGCAAGCGCATGCCTTGGCAAGGAGTTCAAGCCCATGGATGCATTCAAGAACGGAGAATATGTTGACATCTCGTCGGTGACAAAGGGCAAGGGCTGGGCCGGAACTATAAAGAGGTTCGGCACCGCAAGGCTGTTCCACAAGGCTACCGGCAAGGTGAGGCACATAGGCACCCTGGGTCCGTTCACCCCAGGCAAGGTTCTGTTCACTGTTCCCCAGGCAGGGCAGCTCGGGTTCAACTACAGGACGGAGCCCAACAAGCGCATACTAAAGATAGGCAATGCATCTTCCGACAAGGAAATAAACCCGAAGTCGGGATTCCTGAACTACGGCAACATAAGCAGCGACTACATGATAATCAAAGGGTCCGTTGGCGGCCCGTCAAAAAGGCTGGTCAGGATAAGGAAGTCGGACAGGAATTCAAAAGGAATCAAGGAACCGAAGATAAACTACATGTCGATTGGCGGATGATATTCATGGCAAGCGCAAACGTGCTCTCAATAGACGGAAAGGTCAAGGGATCGATGCAGGTTCCGGACGTGTTCGGCAACGAGGTGCGCCCGGACCTGATAAGGAGGGCGGTGCTTGCCGAGAACACAAGGAGGATACAGCCCCAGGGGCATTTCGTACTTGCAGGTATGCAGACAACCGCAAGATACTACGGAAAGATGAACTCGTACAGGTCTGGCAGGCACATGGGCCATGCCATAAGGCCAAGGCAGAAGCTCGCGTCTGGAGTGCAGGGGCAGGTGAGGATAGTGCCGTCCGCGACAAAGGGAAAGAGGGCTCATCCGCACCTCATAGAGAAAACAATAATAGAGGAAATAAACGAGAGGGAATACCGCAAGGCGATAGCGAGCGCGATAGCCGCCACCGCAATGAAGGGCGAGAAGTCCCCGATGATAGTGTCTGACGAAATAGAAAACATATCAAAGACAAAGCAGATGCTCGGAATATTCAAGAGCCTGAAGCTTTCCGCGCGCGTCGAGAAAAGCTCGTCGGGCCGCAGGATCGTGAAGGGGCTAAGGCGCTCGTCAAAAGTCAGGAAGTACCCGAAGTCAATCCTTGTGGTTGTGGGGAAGGAATGCAACGCCCTCAAGTCCGCAAGGAACATGGCCGGCGTTGACACGTGCACGGTTGAAAGGATAACGGCGAACCTTCTTGCGCCCGGAGGGGTTCCGGGAAGGGCAACAGTATGGAGCGAGAGCGCGGTCAAGGCCGTGGAATCCGCAATCCCAAAACTTAAGATAGTGAATTCATGAGCAGGAAAAAGGAAAGGGCGGAGATAGAGATGGTGCTCAAGCACCCGATCTCGACGGAAAAGGCTGTCGGAATAGTCGACAGGAACAACACGATAACATACATAGTAGACGCAAGGGCGTTCAAGAAGGACATAAAGGAGGAGTTCGAGAGGAACTTCAACGTGAAGGTCAGCAGCATAAACACGGTCAACCTTCCGAGGAACCAGAAGAAGGCGTTCATAAGGCTGGCGAAGGGCTACAACGCATCTGATGTTGCGCTGAAACTGAAACTGGTGTAATAGATGCCGAAGAAATTGAGACAGCAGAGGAGAGGCAAGGGATCTAACGTATACAGGAAGCTTCCCGGTACGTTCGACATCAGCGTAAGCTATCCGTCGGCGAACAGGGAGATGTCCGGGGAAGTGATAGGATTCGTCAACCATACGGGGCACAGCGCGCCGCTCATGGAAGTGAGGTACGAGGACATGAGCGAGGGATACCTCCTTGCGCCGGAGGGCATAAAGATAGGCGACAAGATAAAAATAACAGCATCTCAATCATATTCGCTCGGGGGAGTGATGAAAATAGGGTACATCCCTGAGGGAACCCCGATTTACAACATAGAATCTAATCCGGGAGACGGCGGCAAGTTCGTAAGGAGCTCCGGCAGCGCAGGATACATATCCGCGCACCTTGGCAACAAGACCAGCATTGTGCTCCCGTCAAAATCAACCATATCGCTCAAGAACGACTGCAGGGCGCAGCTTGGATTGGTGGCGTCTGGGGGCATGACAGACCAGCCGCTCGTTAAGGCCGGAAAGAGCCACTACATAATGCATGCGATAAACAGGACATGGCCTGTCCAGAGAGGGGTAAAGATGAACCCCGTGGACCACCCATTCGGAGGGAAGCAGCACCACAAGGGAAAGAGCAGCATGACGTCGAGGAATGCGCCGCCGGGAAGGAAGGTCGGGCACATAGCCGCAAGCAGGGTGGGCAGGAGGAAGAGGTAACGATATGCCGGAACGAATAGCATTTAGGGGGAGGACGCCGTCCGAGCTGACTGGCCTTACCAACGAGGAATACTTCAAGATGATCAACTCCAAGGAAAGGAGGAGCATGAGGAGGAACGGGATGGAGTACAAGAAGCTTGTCGAGAAGGTCGAGAGGCACAGGAAGGAAAACTCGGCAAAGCCGATAAGGACAAGCATAAGGGAGGCCGTGATACTTCCATCTTGGGTGGGCATGCGGTTCGATGTGCACAACGGCAAGGAATGGAAGCAGGTAATGGTGTCTGCCAACATGCTCGGCCACAGGCTTGGGGAATACTCGCATTCGACGAAGAGGGTGCAGCACTCCGCCCCCGGAATAAGGGCAACAAGGGGAAGCAAGTTCCTAGCGGTGAAGTAAATGAAATACTCGTATGGCATGGACAGGTCGGGGATCGTCTTCGCGGGAGCCAAGGAGATAAACGCGAGCTTCAAGGACCTGTGCGCGGTCTGCGACGCCGTAAGGTACCAGAACGTGCCAAGGGCGATAGGCATACTTGACGGAGTGATAAACAAAGGGATGGCGATAGAGTACAGGAGGCACAACAAGTACATGGGCTCAAGGCACGAGCTCGGAGGAAAGAAGGGAAGGTTCCCGAAGAAGTGCGCGGCCCTTGTAAGGGATGTGATAATAAACGCCGCAGCAAACGCCACAAACCTGGGCAGCGACCCCGACATGATGTACATAGTGCACGCCGCGGCAAACAAGACCATAATAGTGCAGAGGGCGCCGCCGAAAGGGGTGAGGGCCGTAGGCGGAAGCAGGCCTTCGGTAAGGAGGAGCAACCTCGAGTACGCGAAGATAGAGATCGGCATATCCGAAAAGGACGCGAAGGGGCTGGGGGCGCGCATGCAGAGGGCGCTCAAGGCGACATCAAGGCACGTAAAGCCGAAGGATGCCCCGCCAAAGAGGCAGCCCGAGCATAAACCGAAGGAGCAGCCCAAGGGGCAGCATGCCGCAAAAGAGCAGATGAAGCCGCTGGCTGCGCCGGTGCATGAAAAAAGGGACGAGGCAAAGGCAGGCGGTGACGCTAACAAGGTGTGAAATTGGCAATAGAAAAGAAGTTCATCGATGATTCGATAATAAAGCTGAACATATCAAGATACCTGTGGAAGGAGCTAGCAAGGGCCGGCTTCTCGCGCGTGGAGATACAGAAAACTCCAATACTTACGAGGATAACCGTCTATGTGTTGAACCCTGGAAGAGTGATAGGAAGGGGAGGCAAGACGATAGACACGATAACCGAAACGATAAAGAACAGGTTCAAGGTCGAGAACCCGCAGATAAACGTGATGAAGGTAGACAACAAGATGCTCGAGCCGCTGCTTGTGGCAAAGGGAATAGCGGAAAGGCTTGAGCGCGGAATGAATGCAAGGAGGATAATACAGTCTACGCTTCGAGAGATAATAGAGAACGGCGCGCTCGGCGCGGAGATAATAGCGAGCGGCAAGCTTGCCGCAAAGGGAGCCCGGGCGAAGACGATAAGGAAAAGCATAGGCTACATACCTAAGGCCGGCGACGTAACCGAGCTGGTAAAGGAGGCCAACGCGACCGCCTGCCCGAAGTACGGCGCGATAGGCGTCCGCGTTAGGATAGTTCCTCCTGGGACTGTCTTCCCGGACAGGGAACTGAAGGCCCTGGAGATTCCGAAATCGATACTCAACAGTTAAATAATGTTTAAGCACTGTGATTACGGGGGTTGAAAAATGCTTGGCCTTTTGGCTGCTGTCATAATTGCCTCTCTGGCAATGTTCATACCGGGGGTACTGCTTGCGTTCGCGCTCCTCAAGAAGACCGAGCTGCAGACGTTTGAGATATGGATAATCGGGATAATATTCGGGCTGATCGCCCCTGCCACTATGACATGGGCAGAATCTTACCTGATAAGCTACATACACGCATTCACCTATTCCAACGGGCTTTTCATCGCAAACTCCCTTGTGTTGAGCATCGTCGGCCTTGTCCTGTGCTATAAGGAGGGCGTTGTATCAGATTCCATTGCCTTCCTGAAGAGGAAAGGGAAACCTGTCCAGCACGAAGGCCACGAACACCAGGAGCACAGGTCGAAATGGTGGATATGGGCCATTCTTGTAGCATTGATGGCCATAACATTCTACACAAGGATGCAGAGCATAGTGATAGCGCCGAAGTTCTTCGAGTTCGACCCGTATTTCGACATGATTGATGCCCATTACATACTTACGTACGGAAAGCAGCTGCTTCTTGACCCCTCGGCATGGCCGGTTGTCGCGGCCGGGACAAACCACAGGCTGCAGCCGCTCATACCGTATCTTGAGGCATTCTGGTACAACCTTGCCAACAACCTGCAGTACCATCATGCGGCGTTCAGCACGAACCTGATGAGCTACGTGGGTAGCGTATATCCTCCGGTTACCGCCGCGCTGCTCGTGTTCGTGATATTCATGCTGCTTTACCACGAATATGACGAACGCATAGGGCTTATCGGGGCGGGGCTGACTGCTACTATGCCTGTGCTCCTGACCACGTTCATAGCAGGGGAGCAGCTTGTCGAGCCATGGGGCATATTCGCGCTGTTCTTCTTCTTCTCGGCGTACATGCTTGCCGTAAGAAACATGAAGGACAAGAGGCTTGCAATCCTTGCTGGAATCGCATTCGCGTCAAACTTCCTCGGCGCGCACTATTACACCCTTACGTTCGGCGTGCTCATACTTTACATGCTGATAGAGGGGATAACAGAGATACTAAGGAACGAGAGCCTTGCCGACTTCTACAAGATGAACGCGATAGTGGTCGCAACTATAATAATATTCTATTTGCTTTACACCCCGTACCAGGCAACGCTGCAGTCAAACCTTTCAAGCATAGCCGGAATACCTCTGCTTGTCGCAGGGCCGGTTGCCGTGCTGGTACTGATCGCGCTGCTCGACATGGCACCTAAGCTGTTGGCAAAGAGAAAGATCCTGTTCAAGGAGGTGGACTTCAAGGTAAACGTTGCGGTGATGGCTGTTCTTGCGGCGATCTTCCTTGTAGTTATGCTTTTCACCGGCATCGGCGCCCCGATAAAGAACTTCATAAACATAAGCGCAAGGTTCACCACCCCGTCGAAGCCGCTCTTCATGACAGTGCAGGAGTACATACCCACAGGGCCGGCATACCCGTTCGGATCGCAGGGATTCGGCGCCCTCGCATTCGGCAGCATACCAATACTTGTATGGGCGATCAGCATAGCGTCCGTGACAATGCTCGCGATGTCGATAGCGTTCAGGAAGAGCAAGACGGGCATGCTCTACATCTCCATAGCGCTGCCGCTCATGGCCGCAGGATTCTCTGAGGTTAAATACCTTCCGCATTTCGGCGTCGCGTTCATACTCCTGTTCTGCATAGCGCTGGGGGAGGCGCTCTACCTTGCATCCTCTGAGAGCTACAAGGGCACCAAGAACAGGGAAATAATCATAGGCATATCGATAGCGATAGCGATAATCTCCCTGCTCATAGGGTTTTCGCTCTACAGCTTCGGCATAACCGCGACAATGGTGCTTGGGATAGCGCTTGCGATAATCTACATACTGCTGCTGTACTTCACAAGGCACGAGCACAACCATCACTTCAGCATAAAGAACGTATACGATGAGCATCCGGTCGCCGCGCAGATTGTACTTGCGACAGGGCTGTTCTTCATGTTCGGGGCGGTATTCGCCGCGCTCGCATGCATTTACCTGATATACCTTACAACCTCGAAGAAGGAGAACAAGCCGAATTACGGCAAGGCTCTCGCGTACTGCATAATGCTGTTCATAATAGCGATAATACTCGCGCTGCTGTCCTCGCCGGTATTCATCTACGGCGAGACGAGCTCAATAGTGAACTCGATCGCCGCGCAGGCGACCTATTCGGCCAACCCGGCAAACGCATGCAGCGTAATGTCAACAAGGGGCAACAGCGTCGGGTACAACTCCTACTGCAACGTGATCCCGGCATACTGGCTGAACGCAATGCTGTGGATAAACCAGAATGTCGGCCCGAACGCGCCAAGGGTCCTTGCATGGTGGGACTACGGCGACTGGATAAACTGGTTCGGGAACGGCAACGCGGTGCTGAGGGGAGACAACTCCGTTGCTGCCGAGGATTATGCCGTAGCCGCGCAGTACGTGCTTGGCAGCCGTTACAACTACACCCCCCAAAGGCTCGCGGAGTACATGAACGGCAACCAGACCAAATACGTGCTGTTCGACCAGGACCTCATATCCAAATGGGGTGCGCTTGATTTCCTTGGCTGCGTAAACATAAACGCAACATCAAGGGCGTATGCCCTGGCGCAGGGCCAGGCAAGCAACCCCCCTGTCCCGTACGTCCTTGGAACCTCGCAGTGCGAGCTTTCGCACGATCCCGAATATGCGCTCATACCCCTTTCCGCGCTGATACCGACGAACCAGACGCAGCAATCTTTAAGCGAATACTGCTCGATATCGAACAGCAAGGCAAGCTATGTAAGCACATACCTGCTGATAGGCAGCAGCATACAGAACAGCACCGTATGCGTTGACCTGACGCCCAATGCGAACGGCGTGCTCGGAGTATACAGCCAGAACGGGACGAGGATGAACGCATACATACAGTCTGCAGAGTATACAGGGATAGTGCCGATACAGGGCCAGGACTTTGTCCAGTTCCTGATGATATATGCCCCAAGCGGCAACGGCACGATAACAAACGCCCCTTCGGAGTTCTATGACTCAAACTACTACAAGGGATTCATACTCGGAAACCTTCCTGGATTCCATGAGGTGTACCCCGCAAACGCTCCAGGAATAAACTTCGTGAACGGAACCTATCCTGTAAGAATATTTGCTGTGGACAACTACACCGGAGGACTGCCGCCTGTCCCTGCAAAGGACCCGTGGGTGCACAACAACTACACGATGCCCTGATGCAGAAATCGAATGTTTTATATAACTGGAAAGGCAAAAATCAAACATGGGCTTGTAGCTCAGCCTGGTCAGAGCGCTGGTCTTATAAGCCAGATGTCGAGAGTTCAAATCTCTCCAGGCCCATAAGATGATAAAATGAAAAGCCTAAAGGACGACCTCAGGCCGTTCCCGAACGTGATGGAACTGCTCAGGATTTCTACCGGTAGGAAGCTTTCGGAGCTTGACATGATCCGCGCCAAGTCCGGCGATTCCTCCATATTCATTGCCCAAAGGGACAAAGCCGGGGCTGTTTGCGGTTTTGCGAAGACGATGGGAGCAACCCACCGTCCCGCCGAAACCCGGCTCTACAATGAGAAAGGCGAACTTGTGTATGCATTAAAGAGAGGCAGGGAATACAAATACAAACCTTCAAGCGCGCTCTGGTTCTTGGGAAGGAGAAGAGATACGGGAAATAGGTGCAATGCGGATGCAAACGACCAAAGCGCGGGAGTATAATGCCAAAACTGCAAGCGCCATCCAATCGGCAAGGATTGCAGAGGGAGCGATATTCGCGGCAGGCATCGTTGTTGCATCCATTGCCGCGGTGCACCGCTGCAATCCATTATTGGACATGCTGCGGATAAATCCGACATTTGGGCAGATGTCCAGGGCAAAGGCCTCGATCGCATGGGCTGGCATTGCATCATGGGCGGCGTTCTACATGCTCAGGAAATAATAAATAGCATTGCGAGGAAAACAAGTCATGGAGGATTGCATATTCTGCAGCATAAAGGGATCAGAAAGCATAATCTATGAGGATGACCTATGCATGGTTGTGCCGGACAAATACCCAAGCAGGTATGGGCACATGCTCGTAATATCGAAGGAACACCATGCAGACGCACTTTCAAGCCCAGACGGGCTGGTTGCAGGAATGTTCGTGACTGCAAAGAGATTCGGCTCAAAGCTCAAGGAAAAGCTGAACGCAGAGGGCCTGGCGATCTCTACAAACGTAGGGCGGCAGGCAGGGCAGATAATATTCCATTTCCACATACACGTGATACCATTTGGGGCCAAGGGAAACAAGGATTTTGAGAAGCACAGGGAAATAACAAGGGAAGAGGCGAGGGATTTCAAGAAGCTGCTCGGATAACAGCCAACCAGATATAAATATCTGGGAAATCAAGAGATTCATGTGATACTATGTATGTAATTGGAACCATAGGGAAGATGCAAATGGACCTTGTCGCCAAGTACACCGATAAGAGGGTCACCGCCGATTATGTTGATTCCGGATTTCTGGTGTCTGTTTCTGGAATACTGAGGTCGGTTACACCGTTCAGGAACGTTCAGATAGGGAATGGCAATATTGCTTTTGTGGGGCGCGGGATTGCAATAAGGTCAATATCAACCCCTGAAGGCATAATCTACAGGAACAAGGTAATACCTCCTGATTACAACGCAAGAAGGGAGAAAGAAATCCATTCATTTGTATTGAGCAGCTTTACCAATGAGGGAATAGCGCAGAGGAAGGTTACAAGACAGGAATTGGTGCTGCTGCGCAGCAGATAAAGGAGGGCGGCAATATGCATATGCATGCACGCGGAGCAATCGGGAAAGAGCAGATGGATGAGATTGTCAAGGCCACCGGAAGCAGTGTCCTTGTAAATTACGTTGATTCTGGAACCCCTGCCATAATCTCGGGTATGTTAAAGTCAGTTACCCCGTTCAGGAACATACAAGTAGGGGACGACAATATCCCTTTTGTTGGATATGGCATTGCAATAAGGTTCATATCTGTCTCAGGCAAGACTATCTATAGCAACATTGAAATCCCCACAGACTATGAAGCCAAAAACATAAGAGCCATCATGTATTTCGCAAAAAAGAGCTTCACCAAGGAGGGCATGGCGACGCGAAGGGTCACAATACCGAAAATGCTGCGCACATAAAGGCAATCAATAAGGGATCTGCCTCTCATTGCCGCAGTCAAGGCATTTATACAGCATCATCCTCTTGCCGGAAAGCTTCCTTACTGAAAGGTTCTTCCCGAGAGCCAGCATGCTCCCGCATTTCCTGCATATGTGACTGCCCATTTCCTTCGACAGCGGTATCCTGTAATGCGCTGCAATCTTCCTTATGAGCTTCGTATAATCGCGCATCAACCCGGGATCCGGCTCCTTTTTTGCAAGGCTGTACAGTATGCCAATCCTTTCCTGTGCTATCTGCTTGACAAGGCCGGTGCTCTTGGAGTGCATCAGGCAACGCCCATGTGCTGCAATATCCGTTGCATTGAATCCTCTATTGACCTGCTGTCCTTGATTGTTATCACGTTGCCGGCGAGCTCAAACGGCTCGTCAGACGGCTTGCCATGGAAGAGCGCCACAAGCCTCCTTGTTTCTGAATCCGCTGCGCATAGCCTCTTGTCCTTGATTATGTTTGCGCGTGCAGGTATCTTTGATGCGTTGCCAATGCCGAGTATGAACTTGCTGTTCTGGTTGAATAGCATCATCAAATCAAGCAGCGGCCTGTAGTCGAACAGCTTGTAGGCGTCTATCCCCTCGCCGTCAATGAGCACTATGCCGTCATATCCATATGTGGTCGCCTTTCCGGTATTGAATGCGGGGGTATATACTGCCCCGTGGCTGCCTATGCAGTCATTGTTGGTGTAGCTTGTTATGTCGTACTTTATTCCCCACTTGTCGAAGAAAAGCTTTAGCATCGACATGGACTCGTCTCGGAAGCCCTTTGGCGGCATGAAGATGAGGAATTTCAATAAACCACCCGATATGCCTTAATTTTGCTCCATGTACGGCGCAAGATAATAACTGACCTCGGCATCCCCTATCTTGTACTCTATCCTGATCGGTTCCTCGGTCTTGATTGAAAGGGTCATTGTAGAGTTGGACGGGCATGCGCCGATCATCCTCTCGAGGTAGTCAAGGTTGAAGGTGGCGCTTGCCGCCTTGCTTGCGTTTATCTTCTTGATTACGTCGGCATTATTGAGGTGCTCTTCCTCAAGGTCCATCGAGTCCCCTTTTGCGACTACCTGGAAGTTGTCCTTGTCCGCCTTGAATCCCACATGGGTTGAAAGGATATTGACGTCCTTGAGTATCTCCTTCAGGGCATCGGACTTGACCTCCACAGTGGAATCGAACTCCACCTTTGGCTCCTTGTCCGCGTCCTTCTTTATGTCTATCATCGGAAGGCGGTACTTCCTGCGGCTGTTCTTCCCTACGAACTCTACAACGAACTTGTTGTTGCTGTCCTTCATAACCAGCTGCTCTGCAACCCTTGAGCTGGCAAGTATCTTGCTGAAGTTCTCAATGTTAAGGCCCACAGATACCGGCTTCTCCACGTCGTACTTGGAGAATGCCTTGTTCGGGATGTTGAAGGAGATCATGCTGATCCCGGAGGGGTCCATGGCCTTAAGGGATATGCCCTCCTTTGATATGTTGAACATGCCCTCGTCGATGAGGCTGACAATGGAGTCAACGCAGTTCTTCCAGTACTTGGCATCATCTATCTTTATTTCGAACATTTAATCACACAAACAGATGATACTATTACGCTGAAAAGGAATAAAAAGGTAGTCATGGGTGGATAATAACCGCATTAAGGCAAACGTGTCGCAGGTGAGTTGTCGCACATCCAGGAACTCTAATTTTCCCAGTGAGAACACAAACTTTATATCAAAAATTAGACATAAACTACCTCACTTTAGTTTTTTAAGCATTCCATCATATTCTTTCGTCCACTCTGGGTGGGTCTTCCATTTAATGTCTTGACCGTCCCCGCTTTTCCTAGGAACTATGTGAAAATGAACATGAAAAACGTCCTGCTGTGCCTCAGCACCGGAGCTATTAATAATTTGAACATTTTTTATTCCCAGTTTCTTTTCATATAATTTAACTAACTTCTTTGTAACCGAGATCACCTCTTTTAATTTTGCCTCTGGTATATCAAAAATAGTGGTATAATGTTTTTTTGGGATTATTAGCGTATGGTATCTGGTCGCTGGGTGAATGTCTAAAAATGCATAAACCTTTTTGTTTTCGTATACTTTCCAAGAGTTAATTTCTCCAGCAACAATTTTACAAAAAACACAACCCTTCATACGTAAATTATTCCATGAGGGTTATAAAAGATTACTCTCTGAGAACTCCACAGTACAAGGACTCCAGAGTCTAATATGGATTTATGTGGTCATGGACGCCCCGACTACGCCGCCGATACTTAATTTTGTTCTCAAAATCCCATAACAATAAAAATGCCATAGTCTCCCAATATGCATATACCAACCAAAGCATCACGGGGCCACCGAGATTTGAACTCGGATAACCAGAACCCGAATCTGGTAGTCTGCCAGGTTAGCGTATGGCCCCAGAAGTAGGACTTTCCTCTTAAATTATTCTTTATTATAAGGTTTTAAACCCCATCTACCATATAATACCATGATTAAAATGGGCAACATTCTGCTGAAGCCAAAGCAGGCGCTCATAATAATTGCACTAAGGGACAGCAGCCAGAACTGGTACATCTCGACGCTCGCAAAATCGTCAGGCACAACATACGTGCATGCGTGCAACTTCCTTGCGGCATGCGAAGGCATGGGCATCACCACAAGCGAAAAGCACGGGAAGATAAAGCTGGTGAAGCTGACCGAAAAGGGAACCAGACTTGCAGATTTGCTTATCGGAATCAACCAGATAATCACCGCCCAGGAGCCGCAGCCCAAGGCAGCGCAGGAAAAGCCCGCAGAAAGCTAGCAATCCGCGCTAATTTACGTGGCAGTCCTCAATAAAGCCAATCAAACAAGTTCCACAGGTATCTTCTTCTTCACCGAGTTAAGGATATGCGTGTAATCTCTGTAGTGCGAGTATGCCGTCAATGACATTGTGTATTCTCCCGGGTCGGAGGCCACGCTGCTGTATATGCCTATCCTCAATTCCTTCTGCTCCCCGGGCTGCATCTCCCCCAATTTCTCCTCCTTCTGCTTGTTCATTATCATCTGGTCGAATCCAAGGTTTTGCGGGGACTCAGCAACAACCGAAGCGAGCAGCACCTCCTTTGTTACGTTCTTCACCTTTACCGTAAGAGTTGCCTGGCTGCTTGTCTTCGCCCTCATCTTGTACGGAGTGAGCTCTGTGCTGACCATGAAAGGCACTCCGCCAGCGTTTCCTGAACCGGAATTCCTCTTTCCAAATATGTCAAGAATGCCCATTTGATCACCATTTCATAAATTTAACAATTGATTTATCTTGACTTAGCTTTATATACTTTTTTATTGTATATTAAAACGATCAGTTAAGTTTGGGTGTAATTGGATTTGGAGTAGTTGTATGCCAATAAAGTATAATCTAACAAAATACGACAAGCTTGCGGACAGAATTCACTGCCTACTACAAAAGGACAATGCAAATCTTACAGAGGACGAGCAGAACCACATAATCGGCGCTGTCCTCTTCGCATCGTTCTCCCCCTCCCACTCATGGGAAACCGCACGCGCGATAAACGAGAGCAGCATTTCCCTTATGAACACCTTAAAGGTAAGGAACGAGTACAACGAGGCAAAGCAGTCCAAATGGAAGAACATAAGGAATACAGACGTGCAGTACGTATCGGAAAGGAGCAGAAACATAAACGGCATGTTCCCTATGTGGCTGTACTCGATCGGCGTCGACAGGCAGACAAGGGAGCAGTACAGGGTCGTATGGACAAAGCTGATGCAGGCATTCAGCGAGGAATGCGACTACGTGCCCCCTGCCCGGAATTGAGTATGCTTCATCGTTATTAAACCTGCTTACTGCTCTGCCTAAACCACTGTAATATTTTGCAGGCCTTGCCAGAATCGATAATTAATCCCAGTCCAACTGGCCTCCTGTCTTGTATTCGTTTACCCTTGTCTCGAAGAAGTTCTTCTCCTTCTTCAGGTCCACTATCTCGCTAAGCCACGGGAACGGATTGGTAGCATTGTACGTCTGCGGCAGGTCCAGCCTTTCCAGCCTTCTGTCCGCAATGTAGTGCATGTACTGCTTTATGGTGTCGGAATTTAGTCCCAATATCCCTTTCGGAAGGCAGTCGTCGGCATATTCGCACTCCAGCTCCACCGCCTTTGTTATCTTGTCTATAGTCGCCTTCTTGAACTCGTCCGTCCATATGTCCGGATTCTCGGCTATTATCTGCCTTATCAGGTCGGTGCCGAACGCCAGATGCACCGATTCATCCCTAAGTATGAACTGGAACTGCTCCGCCACTCCAACCATCTTGTTGTTCCTCTGGAAAGACAGCATCATGGCGAAACCCGCATAGAAGAATATGCCCTCCATGATTACATAATACCCGATGAGGTCGTTCACGAACTTCTGCATGTTGTCATGGCCCACCGTGTTGAAATTCGGGTCAAGCAGGCTTTGCGTTATCTCTATGACGAAGTCGTCCTTCCTCTTTATGCTCGGGATCTTTATGTACATATTGTAAACTTCCTCAGGATCCAGTCCGAGCGTGTCGCAGCAGTATATAAACGTCTCGGTATGCACCGCCTCCTCATAGGCCTGCCTGAGCAGGTACTGCCTGCACTCTGGGTTGGTTATGTGCCTGTAGATCGAAAGTACTATGTTGTTCGCCGTAAGCGATTCGGCAGTCGAGAAGAATCCCAAATTCCACATTATGAGATGCCTTTCGTCTTCAGTAAGCCCTTTCGGCTTCTTCCAGAGCTCGACATCCTGCTGCATCGACACCTCCTCCGGAACCCAGTTGTTCGCTACTCCCGTCTTGTAATATGATCTTGCCCACGAATACTTTATCGGAAGTATCTTGTTTGGGTCTGTCCCGGACGAATTCAGTATCTGCTTCTTGTGCTCGCTCATTGCATCACTTTGCCGGGCCGAATTTACTGGCAGGCTTCGCAGTCGGGGCTGCCGTCGCAGGATTCTCCCATGCGCGTTACGCTCACATTTGAGAAATCAACGTCGGATATAACCGGGCCGACCATGCCGGCTTCCTTTGCCTTGGTCTCCGCCAGGTACTTCTGGCTGTCGTAAACCTGAACTGTCGCACCGTCGTCCCTTGCGGCCACGCTGACAAACTCCTCTGCAGCAGCGTTAACCGCCTTTGTCTTTTGCTTGCTTATGTCAACCGTGTTCTTCTCTATGGAGCTTGCGCCCATCGTCCTAAGGTAATATGTCGTCTTGAGGCCCATCTTCCATGCGTAGATGTATATGTCGGATAGGAACTTGCCTGATGTGGTGTTCGTGAATATGTTAAGAGACTGGCTCTGGTCTATCCATTTCCCCCGGTATGCGGCTATCCTTATCAGCCATTCGGGAGATATGTCAAAGACGTTCTTGTGCTTCTCCTTTATCTTCGCAGGTATCGATCCTATGCGCTGTATGCTGCCGTCATGCGCCTTTATCTCCTCAAGCATGGCCTGGTTCCAGAGGCCGCTAGCCTTGAGGTCCTCCACAAGGTACTGGTTGATTACCGTGAATTCGCCGTTCTTGTTCGACTTTACGTATATCTCGTTGTATACCGGCTCTATCGAGGGGAAGCAGTTGGATATGTTCGATATTGTCGCGGTTGGTGCTATGGCGAGGCAGTTAGAGTTCCTCATGCCGTGCCTCTTTATGGAATCCCTTACCGGCGCCCAGTCCATCTTGCCTGTCCTTGATACGTCTATCTTCATGTCGCGCTCCTTCTCAAGAATGTCAAGCGTATCGACCGGGAGTATCCCGCGGTCCCACTTAGATCCCTTGAAAGATTCGTATGCTCCCCTTTCCTTTGCCAGTTCGGAAGAGGCTAGTATCGCATGGTAAGATATGAACTCCATGCTCTCGTCGGCGAATTTCACCGCCTCGTCAGAGTCGAAGTTTATATCAAGCATGTAAAGCGCATCCTGGAAGCCCATCAGGCCCATCCCTACTGGCCTGTGCCTCCTGTTGGAGTTCTCCGCCTCCCTTACCGGGTAATAGCAAAGGTCTATCACGTTGTCAAGCATCCTCATTGCCGTCTTTACCGTCCTGCCGAGCTGTTCCTCGTCCAGGCCTCCCTTTACAACGTGCCTTGCGAGGTTTATCGACCCGAGGTTGCACACCGCTATCTCCTCCTTGGAGGTATTCAGCGTTATCTCGGTGCAGAGGTTGGAATTGTGAACGATTCCCGCATGGTCCTGCGGCGACCTTATGTTAGACGGGTCCTTGAAGTTTATCCACGGATGGCCAGTCTCGTAAAGCGACGTGAGTATCCTCTTCCATAGCGTGGCAGCCTTTACCCTCTTGAACAGCCGTATCTTTCCTTCGTCCGCCTTGCGCTCGTATTCAGAATATTTCTCCTCGAATGCCTTGCCGTATATGTGGTGCAGTTCAGGCGTCTCGTCCGGGGAGAACAGAGTCCAGTCTTCTCCATTGAGCACCCTTTTCATGAAAAGGTCCGGAATCCATGCCGCGGTATTCATGTCGTGCGTCCTCCTTCGCTCGTCGCCGGTGTTCCTCCTCAAATCCAGGAAATCCTCAAAATCGTAATGCCATACTTCAAGGTATGCGCATGTCGCCCCTCTCTTCCTGCCGCTCCTGTTTATGCAGATGTTCACGTCGTTGGCTATCTTCAGGAACGGCACGACCCCCTGGCTCTCAACGCCAGTGCTCTTTATTATCGCGCCAGTGGCCCTAAGGCTGCTCCAGTCGTTGCCCATCCCTCCGGACCATTTGCAGAGCAGCGCATTGTCCGTATAATTCTTGAATATGTGCACAAGATCGTCCTCCACAGTTGTCAGGAAGCACGAGCTGAGCTGCGACTTGGGCGCGCCAGAATTGTAGAGCGTCGGGCTGGAGCTTACGAACCTAAGGTTTGACAGCACCTCGTAGAACTCTATCGCCTTCCCGTTCATGTCCTTCTCGTTGAGCGCAAGCCCCATCGCCACCCTCATCCAGAAGGCCTGTGGTGTCTCGTATCTTGCCCTTGTCCTGTCGTCCTTTACGAAATAATCGTCATAAAGCTGCTCAAGCCCCCTGTACGGCAGCAGCTCGTCCCTCTTTACCTCGAGGTGCGATGCAAGCATGTCCAGGTCGAAATCAAGCATCTTCTCGGTCAGTTTGCCGATCTTGACGCACTCCTTTAAATTAGACACGAACGTCTTGGAGTATGCCTCCACGAGCCCGGTCTGCGAATACCTTGCCTTCAACACCTCCCTGTACAGCGAGGCAAGGAAGAGCCTGGTGGTTATTATCGAATACGAGGGGTCTTTCTCTATAAGGCTCCTTGCGGTAAGCACGGCCATCCTGGCGATGTCCTTCGTATGCATGTCCTCGTAGACCCCCTGTTCGCATGCCATCAGGAAGCTCTCTATGTTTATGACTCCCTCATAGCCCCTGCATGCTCCCCGTATGTAGTTCCTGAGCACGTTCTCGTCGAATATCTCGCGCTCCCCGTCCTTGTTTATGACAAACAGCTTCCTTGAGTCTATCTTCTTGAGTATCTCGCTCTTCCTTTCCATCCTTATCTGGTGGCGCCTCTCCCTGTAGAGTATGTAGGCCTTTGCGACGTCGTAGTACCCTTCCTTCATGAGCGTCTGCTCAACTATGTCCTGCACGCTCTCCACGTCAGTAACTCCGTCAGGGAAGAACTGGTCTATGCGCTCGTTTACCTTGCCTGTAAGGCCGGCTATCTCAATGTCGTTGGATACGCTCCTGACCGCCATTATCGCCTTCTGGATCACATCGCTTATCTTTGATGAATCGAAATCTGCCAGAGAACCGTCTCTTTTTCGTATTTTTTGAGCAACCATTGCAACACCCTCCCAAAGCAGAACAACACAAACTTGGACCTAAAAGGCTTAAATACTTTATTACAGTTTCCTGCCCTTTTTGGCACAAGCATTTACTTATTTAAATTTTTCCGGATGGCCCTCCTTTGTCGAGGCCTTTGTGATTACCTCACAGCCTTCCTTTGTGACCAGCAGCTGCGCCTCCGCCTGCGCCACCGGGGCATTTCCTGCCTCGACAAGCATGGGATGGGGCTCTATTGCCCCCGCCCTTGCAAGCTCGGATACTGCGGCGTAAAGCCTGAACTTTGTGTTTATGATGCCGGTAAGCCACCTGACCGCGAACGGCTCCCTGTAGCTTTTCTCTATGTGCTGGAGTATGGCCCTTGCGTCCGCGGACCGCACATTCACATTCTCGGCAAAGCTGTATATGTCGCAGACGTCGCTGTCAGTGACAAGGCCCTTGCCGGCGCCCGTGGTTATGAACGGCTCTATCGCGATCACCATGCCTTCCTCAAGCGCGGTGAAGTCATAGTTGTCGTAGTTTGGTATGAACAGCTCCGCGTGCAGGTCATGCACCCCCACTCCGTGCCCTCCAAGGTTCTTCACGGTAACGAATCCGTCCGATTCAACGCTCTGGTTTATCGCCTTGCCGATGTCGCACACGCTGACGCCGTGCCTAACCAGGCCGATAGCGGCATCAAGCGCCCTCTCCGCAGATTCCACCATTTTCGAATGCCTTCCCGACAGGTCCACGGTTATCGCGCCGTCTCCGAGAAGGCCGTCCTTCTCCGCGCCGAAGTCTATCTTGACCAGGTCGTCTTTGGCGAACCTTTTCTGGTCGCCCATTGACGGCGTATAGTGCGCGGCCTGCTCGTTTACCGATATGTTGAGCGGGAATGCCGGGCTGAATCCCCTGTCCTTCAGGAATTTCTCGGCGCCGTCCGCCACCTCAAGCAGCGATGCGCCCTCCTTTACCAGTGAAGCAGCATAGAGTATTGCCTCCGTCGATGCCTTTCCGACCTTCCTGATCTCCTCTATCTGCTCAGCGCTTATGTTCTCCAAGTCTATCACATCAGTTTCTTTTGCGTTCCCAATCCTTTAAGCTCTTCCTCATCGAAGTCGAGCTCCTTTAGTATCCTCATCGTAGGCGGTATTATCTGGTTGTTTATGTAGTAATCCGCGTCATAGTCTTCCGCGAACTCCTCGAGCTCCGCCTTGTCTGATATGCTGCTGCCGTGCGTTGTTATTATGTAGCCTATTATGGCTCCCTGCAACTCCTCCTTTGTCTTCAGCCCTTCCTTTATGGCCTTCCTTGCCGCCCCGAGCTCCGGCGACTTTATATCGTATCCCTCTATGCTTTTCCTCAATTGCGTGTTTATGACCAGCTCGCTCAGCGGCACCCTGCCCTCCCTCAACCTTTTTATCACGTCCTTGACTATGGCAGCGGCCTTCTGCGCGTCCCCGTCCTTCAGTATCGTTTCCAGGACCTGCCTTTGGGTGTCCCTTGCTATCTTCGACCAGTCCCTCCTCACGAGCTCGAATCCCCTTATCTTTATTCGCCCCGATTCGGATATCAGCGCATACTTCTTTTTTGCCCCTGCTGCGGACCCCTTGGCACCCTGGCCCTTCCCTACGAATACTCCGTTGGTGTAGAAGTCCTCGAGCTCCAGTTCCATCGATTCCGGAAGCTTTGAATTGAAATCCTTCAGGAATTCTAGCATATCCTCCTTGCTCTTGTCTCCCATGCAGGCCACAATGCTATCTGTGTCCCCGTATATTACGCGCGCGCCGAATTTCTCAACCTTTTCAATGCTCTCCCTTATGTACTGCCTGCCATAAGCCGTAACGCTCCCTGCGCACGGCCTTGAGTACCACCTGGACCTTGCATAGCCAAGGTAGCCGTAGAACGAATTTGATACTATCTTGAGCGCCGACGACCTGGCCCCGAGGAAGATGTTGTCCGGGTCTTTCTTGTATGCCCTCTTTACAGACGCCCTCTCATTCAGCATCTTCTGCAGAAGTATCGGTATTATGCCCTTCCTTGATTTGTCGAACCTGGTGCCGTCAGGGGATTCATGGTAATCCTTGCAGTCCATGCATATGCATGATGGGTCTATGTTGTACGATATGATGAGCGACGGGTACAATCCGCGAAAGTCGAAAACGGCAAGCCTGCTGTAGATTCCGGGCTCTGGCGTCTTCACGTATGCGCCTTCAATCGGGTTCGATGCGCGCTCCTTCATCTCAATATCCGACGGCTTGTTCGGTATGAGCTGGCCCGACGCTGCAGAATCGTGCATTATCATGAACTCGACCAGCTGCCCTGCGGTCGACACGCACACGTCGGAAGGCATGTCATACGTTATCCTCGAAAGCTCTATCATTATGGGCATTAGCCTGTCGTACACCTCGTAAAGCGCATCGGCGTCGGCCATGTTGTACGTTGCAAGCGTTTTCAGTTCCTCACTTCCCCCATCCCATAATTTGTATATGTCCGCCTTCTCCACGGCGAACTTCCTGTCCTTTGTAATCGCCTCGTAGACGTTCTTCAGCGTCTTGCTGTTAAGCTTGAGTATGCTCTCCGATGCCCCCACCACGGACACGAATTTCACTACTACGTACATGTCGATGTGCATTACCCCTCCTATCTTGACGCGGTCAACCAGCCCGTGGCTCTCTATCCTTGTGCTCCCCTCAACCCTGCTTATGTCGAAGTCAACTTTGAGAACCCTTGACCTGTCGAGAAGGTACCTTATGTCGAAATTCGCGGAATTGTATCCAACAATTATGTCAATGCCGAGCTCCCGCACCTTGTCCATGAATGCCTTTATCATCGCCTTCTCGTTCTCTGCCTTTTGCACGAACGGAAGGTCCACGTCCTTGAATGTTATCACCCCGCGCTTCTCCTCCTTGCCGCGGTTTACAAGGTAGCTTATCATGATTATCGGGTCCTTGCCTACTCTTGGCACGCCGAGCGGATTGTAGACCTCTATGTCGAAGCACATGATGTTCAGGCCTGCAAGCTCCCCTCTTGATTCATAGTCTATTGATTCAAGGTAGAGCGTTCCGTTTGATTCCGAAGTCTTCATCCTGTAGTATACCAAAGGTATGATGTTCCTGTCGATTGAATACCTCTTTGCAAAGGGAATGTCATATTCGTAGCAGGTGCCGTACTGCGACATCGCCGAACTCAGCTTCGGCACGTGCGCCGTGTTCGATACCGTGACCCTGAAGGCGTTAACAGGCTTGCCGAGCAGCGTCTTCTCCGCCCTCTCCACTTTAAGCGCCTTAATCACCCTGCCGTTTTCAACGCTTGAGACGTTTTCCAGGAACTCCGGCTCCATCTTCTGCGGAGCGACGACGTAGAAATACGGACAGGTATCCCTGTCGTACAATTCGTAGTACCTTCCGTCCCTGCCCTTTACCGAAAGCCTTATCATGGACCTGTCGCTAAAGTTGATGTAGTCTATGTCGAAAATTGCCCCCTCGATCTCCATGTTGCGCCCTTGGAAGAATTAAAGGGGCTTAAAATAAAAGAACAAGCCCTTCTTACTTTGCATCCTGCTTTTCCTGTATCCTTGTGGTGCTTACCACAAGCGGAGGTATCAGCCCAAGCGAATATGCGACAAGAGTGCCGGTCGCGCTGCACCTGAAGTTCAGCCCGTTTATTATCTCCTCGGCCAGCTGCACCGGAAGCATGTGCTCCGCATCCCACTTCTTCGTTATGTTTGCTATCTCCTCCTTTGAATCGCTTACCTCTACGATTCCGGTAAGCTTTATCGTACCTATGCTCTTCGCGTCCTTGGACTCTCCGTCATGGTAGTCCGCCTCGAACGTGTAGCCCACATTGAGCTTTCCGCTCTCCGAAGAAACCTTGTCTATGTTTATGTTCAGCCTCGGAAACCTCTGCTTCGCCAGAACGTCAGACGAGTTTATCTTTCCCTCGACGTTCAGTATGGAAAATCCTGTTATCATATGATCACTTTAGCATTCAATTATCATTTTAACGAGAGAAGTTATATAAGGCTATGCGGAAAGATGGCATATCAGGAAGTAGCCATCCGCATTAGGGCTCTGTCATAATGGCCTTCCGGATGAATCTCATAGCCAAGGCATTCTAGGATGCCGAAGCAATGCGGCTCCGGTATTATGACGATCCGACAACGCTGTCATTGCTTCCCTGTATCTCCCTGTTGTACACTGTTGTGCCGTTCAGGTTTGCGGAATCCGAGCTTCCAGTGACCATAAGGGTGTCTATGGTCCCGTTGTTTATGTGAAGGCCGTTCTTGCTACCGCTTACCGTCAGGTTCGAGTGCGATCCTCCGGTGAAGTTGAATGTTATATCTGACGAGCTGCCCGCTACCCTTATGTCTCCAAGATGCGCGACCTTATCATTGTGCGCGATGTCCCCGTGCCCCCTGACTCTGAAGATGCTTGAGTTCAATATTCCTCCGGACACGTTGTTCCTGCTTCCAACAATGTTCTCATAAGTGATTGTGGCGTTGTCATGGAACATTGCAAAGTTCGAGCTTCCTATCACTGAGAAGTTTATGGAGCCGTCGTATGCGTCAAGATGGTTTTCGTCGCCCACCTCCACAACAGAGATGCAGCAATCTTTCGGAACGTGTATCGTTACGTTGTTGTTGTTTCCCTTTATTATGACTCCGGACTGGTTGGTTATGTTGATGGATTCGTGCTGGTCATGTCCGTTTATTACTATATAATTGTAGAAATGATGCCCGAAGAAGTCCTCCTCGTTGTTGCTATCGAATGATGTGTTTTGGGTGCTGTTGCACTGGTTCTGCTGTATGGTTGTTGTTGGAACGCTGGTGCTTGTAGACGTGCTTGTCGAGGTACTTGTTGAAGTGGAGGTGGATGTGCTTGTCGATGTGGATGTTGATGTAGACGTGCTTGTCGAGGTGCTCGTTGAAGTGCTAGTGCTTGTGGAAGTAGTCGTTGAAGTGCTAGTGGATGTCGAATTGGCAGTGGTGCTAGTGCTTGTCGAACTTGTGCTGGTAGACGTGCTGGTTGAAGTTGTAGTCGTGCTGTAGAAGTTTGCCACTTCGTTTATCGGGTTCGAAACAGTAACTGTCGTAGACGAGGATGTCCCTGTATAGCATCCTGCCCCTGTGCATGTCCAATCGCTAAAGAAGTACCCCGCATAAGGCGCTGCAGATATTGTTACCTGCGTTCCTGAAGGATATGACCCTCCTCCGGAAGTGGAGCCGCCCAAAGTCGGGTTTGACGAAGTTGTAAGAACGTAATAAGGTATTGAAGTTGTTGATGTGCTTGTCGAGGTGCTCGTTGAAGTGGAGGTGGATGTCGAAGTCGATGTGGTTGTGGTGGTCGATGCGTTCATGAGTGCAACAAAAATCTGGCACTGTACGTTCTGGTCAAGACCTATGTATCCAACGCACGACGTGTTGGCTATCTCCTGGTAGCCAAGGTATGGCGGAACAACAGCAGTGTAGTTCCCTTGCCCTATTGTGACCAGCGTGCCATATTGCTGCCCCTTGAAGCTGCTCGGAACAGGGTGCGTTCCCGTCACGTCTACAGTGAAGTTCGATGCCTCCAGCGTTCCGTTAACCATCAGCACGGAAACGTTGAGTATCGATGGCATGTCATGGTTTACGAAGATGCAGTTTACCGTCTGGCCCGTCAATATGGTGCCCTGGCACCCGAGGGAGCTTACCTCGCTGTATCCTGGAATGAGGGTCTCCGAGAAGTTGTATATGCCAGCTGACACATTCAGATGAGTTCCCAAGCTTGATCCTGAGAAGTTCGCGCTATTGAGGGTGCTGCATGTGTTTATTGGACGAACCACGAAGTTGGACGGGATTGCAGTGCCTCCATTGGTGTTGTTTACCTGTACGACAATGTTTACCGTTGCATTGTCCTGGCCGCATCCTCCGGTTGCGCCGCTGTAGCCGTAAAGGAGTGCCGACGCGAAGATCATCGAAAACATCAATATGAATAGAGGCCTTGCTGCCCTAGAAATGTCCATAAACGCACCAAATTATCAATTATCATTTACATGGAAGCTATTTTAAGGTATCTATTTACTGGAACTGCGCCGTAGATAAAGCTATTAAAAGACTTTTACCATAAATTATGGAAACATGCGGGTGTGGATTCTGATATCAAAAACGAATATTGCGGCTCTGCTGTTCTCTGCCCTGCTCCTCATGCTCATGCTACATGAATCATACGCCTCTTATACCATACAGAACCTCAATGTCACGGTGCAGCTTAACCAGAACACGAGCGCGCAGGTGACCGAAGTGCTCCATGTGATGATAAGCAACCAATCCGTAAGCCAGTACAACACCAACAGGATAGCGTTCAACCTCACACTGAGCGAGTGGCAGACGCTCATAGGCCCGCTGCTTGTGCAGCACATACTCAGCCCCTCATACAGCGTATATAACTTCAAGCTGCTTCCAGGGCCGGCCATAGCAAGCGGCAACGGCGGAGTGGCGAACATAACGATGGAATACGGCGTGAAGAACGTGACATTCGTTAATGAGACCGGTCCGAGGACATTCCAGTATGTATTCAACCCAAAAGTGTTCAACTTCGAGCATGGCGCCAGCGGCGAGGTGCTGCTGCCAAACACGACCCTCACCATAGACGTGCCCCAGGGAGGCAAGATACTATCTGCATATCCGATACCCGACCTGCCGCAGGACGCGATAACCACGGATTACAGGAATGTGACTTCCGCGTCGTGGAAATACGGGGAGCCCCTCTCGAAGTTCACGCTGATCTTCCAGACAAGGCAGAGTCTTGAGGAGGAGGTGCTGCAGTTCTTCGGGAAGGTCTACAGTACGCTTGGCCTTTTCACGTACCTGATAATAATCGTGGTTGCGGCCCTGTTCATATTGTATGTATACAGGAGGGCCGTATTGTAGGGTGGTTCGCTTGCACGAGCACGAGATCTCAATATTGAAGGCACTTAGAAGGCAAAGGAGCGCATCGCCCGACTCGCTTGAAAAGAGCCTTGGCATAGGGAAGGACTCCGTAATATGGGCATTAGAAAACCTGGCGTCCAACGGGTTTGTCAGGATCGAAAGGGAGAAATCGGAAACGGTCTCAATAACCGAGGAGGGGAAATCCTACATGAAGAGGTTCCCTGAGGAGGAGCTTGTGATCGAGCTTGGCAGGGCCTCCGGGCAGATGCCCATAGGCAAACTGAAGGGCATGAAGAACTTCGAGATAGCGCTGATGTGGGCGAAGAGCAACGACTGGGCGAGGATAGACGGGGGCGAGCTTAAGCTGACCCACAAGGGCAGGCAGATCGCCGAGGCGAATGCCGAATACGACGCAAGGAAGGCGCTCGAAAGGCTCGCATCCGGAATCCAGGAAAGCGGTCCCGCCATTGAAACGCTAAGGAAGAGGAACCTTGTCGGCGTATCATACAGGAGCGCGATAAAGTCGGTGCACATAACCGCAGCAGGGGAGAAGGCTCCGCTCGAAGGCAGCGTGGGCATAGGTGCGCTCACAAGGGAGATAATAGCGGGAAGGCAGTGGGAAAGGGAAAGGATAAGGCCGTACGACATAAACGCCAGCGTAGACCATTCCTACCCGGCAAGGCAGCATCCGGTGCGCGAATTCATAGACGCGGTGCGGTCGTCATTCTTCAACATGGGGTTCAAGGAGGTGTCCGGGCCTATAATAGAGTCGGCGTTCTGGAACTTCGACGCGCTCTTCTCCCCGCAGGACCATCCCACAAGGGAGATGCAGGACACATTCTTTCTGAAGAACCCGAAGCAGCTGACGATAGACGACCTTGCGCTGATGAAGCGCGTAAGGGAGATGCACGTAGACAACTGGAAAGAGGAATGGAGCGATGAGCTGGCGAAGCAGGCGCTCCTGCGAACGCATACTACGAGCGTATCTGCAAGGCACATCAAGAGGTTCGCAAGCGCCTCCGGGGAATACCCGCTCAAGCTGTTCTCGATCGGCAAGGTGTTCAGGAACGAGAGCATAGATTACAAGCACCTTGCGGAATTGCACCAGTGCGACGGCATCATAATAGGTAACGGGCTTACGCTGGCAAACCTCATACATACGCTGAAGGAATTCTATTTGCAGATCGGGATAGACGAGATAATAATAAAGCCGTCATACTTCCCGTTCGTCGAGCCTGGATTGGAAGTGCACTACTACGACAAAAAGAGAAAGGACATGATAGAGCTGTGCGGCGGCGGAATAATCAGAAAGGAGATTACAAGAGCTATGGGCACGCAGAAGACGGTGCTCGCATGGGGAATGGGCCTCGAAAGGCTGATGTTCAACTTCATGGAGTTCCAGTCCCTTGCCGACCTATACAAGAATGAAATGGGATGGCTCAGGAACAGGGGGGAGCTGAAGGTGTGATCATGGCCGTAGTGACTTTTGATATCGAGCTCCTTGCAAGGCTGGGCCTGCCAAAGGATAAGCTGGAGAAGGCCATTGACGGACTTGGGATGTCCCTGGAAAAAATGGAAGGCGGCAAGGCAATGATAGACATAACTCCGAACAGGCCTGACCTTCTCGGCGCGGTAGGTTTCGCAAGGGCGGCGTCATTCTTCCTGGGGAAGCGCACGCCAAAGGAGAAGGAATACCATGCGGAGAAGGGCAAGGCAAACCCGCAGATAAACGTCATGCCGTCCGTTAAGGGGATAAGGCCGTTCATAGCGGCGATGGCGGTAACCAAGGCAAACCTGCGCGGCGAGGCGCTAAGGGAGTTCATAAACTTCACGGAGAAGCTCTGCGACACGTACGGAAGGAAGAGGAGGAAAGTGGCTATAGGGTTATACGACCTTTCGAAGGTCGGGTTCCCATTGGCGTACGGCGCAATATCGGAAGGGAAGATGGTCCCGTTGGGATCGCACACCAAATCAAGCTTCAGCGACATACTGAAAAACCACCAGAAGGGGATCGAGTACTCCCACATAATCGGCGGCAAGATGTTCCCGTTCCTTGAGGACTCAAGCGGAAACGTGATGTCATTGATCCCAATAATAAACTCGGAGCTCTCAAAGGTGGCTGACCCAGCAACGGATCTCCTTGTGGAGCTGACGGGTACGTCTCAGAACGCGGTGGAAAGCGCGCTGAACATGCTCGCATGCGCCTTCATCGACATGGGCGCAGACGTGCAGCAGTGCGACATAGTGTACGGGAAGAAGAGGAAGACAACCCCGATCCTGGAATACCGCACCATAAAGTTCAGCACCCTTGCGGTGGAGAAGACGCTCGGGGCGCGTATGGATTCCGGCAGGATAATAGGCCTTGCCAACAGGATGGGATACGTGGCGGCCAAGTACGGCGCCGGGGTAATGTGCTATGTTCCCCCGTACAGGCTTGACGTGCTGAACGAGCAGGACGTGATAGAGGACATAGCCATAGCGTTCGGATACGAAAATATCGTTCCACAGCCGATACCGTCAATATCGACAGGGATGCCTGAGGATGAGCGCCTTGTGGAGTCATCCATATCAAAGCTTATGATCGGGCTGGGATTCACCGAGGCTGTCAACTACTACCTTACCAACCAGCAGATGAACTTCGCCAGCATGGGCATAAAGGAGGATAAAAATTCAACAGTCGAGGTTTCAGATTCGAAGACGGAGTCGATAACGATGCTCAGGACAAACCTGCTGCATGGGCTGATGCAGAACCTTGGGGCATCAACGCACGAGAAAATGCCGCAGATGCTGTTCGAGATAGGGAAGGTATTCACACTGTCGAACGGCAAGCCGGTGGAATCGAGCGACCTTGCGCTTGTCAGCGAGCACGCAAAGGCCAACTTCTCCGAGATGAAGTCGGTAGTGCAGTCCCTGCTTGCCCTTTGGGGGATAAGGAACTTCAGGCTGGAGGAATATTCGGGGGAGCCGTACATAAAGGGAAGGGCCGCAAGGATAGTTGTCGGCAAGGACGAGCTGGGGGAATTCGGAGAGGTGGATCCAAGAATCCTCATTAACTTCAAGATAGAGGAGCCTGTGGTTGCCGCGGAGATAAAGTTGCCCGGGAAATATTTCAGCGAATGAACCTTTCGCAGTCCCTGAGTCCTTTCGCAACATAGATCCCGGCTCCGCTCAATTCCGGTTTCGATTTTTCGCCGACATTCACCCCGACCGCGTTCATTCCTATCTTCTTTGCGTAGAGAAGATGGCCGTTCACGCTGCTCACGAAGCTTACTGTCGGTGAATCTGCCCTGTCCCTCGATACTGCCATCGCCTTGTCCAGTATCTGCTGCATGTGCATCCCCGAATCGCCGTACACCCCGAACGCGAAGTAATCGTCATACCTGAGCAAGGCCCGGTCGAACATGTTCCTAATTATCCTCTCAAGCTGGCCTGTTGCGGCACCCATCACGAAATTCTTCCTCTTTAGCGCGTCAATCAGCTGCCTTGCGCCGTCATTGAGTATGGCCTTGTCGTGCCCGGCAACGTTGTAGTGCGCGTAAGGCAGCTCGTTCAGGAAAAGCTCCATCTTTGCCTTTATCTCCTCGGCGCTCAGGCCTGCCTTTTCCCCCAATATCTCTGTGACCGTTTCCTGGACCGTCTTCCCATGGTAATCGGCAAGGCTTATCTCGTCTATGCTTAGCCCGTACGAGTTCCTGATCGCCTCGAAGAAGTATGCCGAGACATCCTTCCACTCCCTTATCAGCGAATTCTCTATCTCAAAAAGAACTACTCCTGCCATTTGCAACACTGAAAAATCAGACTCCGTGGAACCAGAATCCCTTTTCCTTCTTTTCCTCCTTGCCTCCGAACAGCCTTGCGAAGAAGCCCTTCTTTGCCTCCTTCGGCTTGTAGTCCGGCTCTACGAACGGGACCACGTCCGGATTCGAGTCAAGGTATGACTCCTGGAAATTCCTGAACTTGACCTTCTTGTCAACCTCCCCCTGCTTCATCTTCTGCTCCCATTCCGGCTTCATCTTCTTCCACATCTCTGGCGTGTAGCCGTAAGGGGTCCTTTCCCTTATTGACGGCGGAGTATATGCATAGGTGTAAAGGTCCCTGTAATAATCGAAATCGGATATGACTGCCTTCTCGTTGTTCACTCCAACGCCCTGCTTTGCAAGGAACTCCTTTATCTCATCTATGCTTATCTTCTCCCTGTTGTTGCTCGCCTCCTTAGGGTTGTACAATATGGTTATCTTGCACTTCGTGAAGTCGACAGTCGCCTTTATTATCGGATCCATTAGCATAAGCCTGTATTGCAGCCTTGCCGCATGCGGTATGTCTATAAGGTCCTCCTTCCTGATCCCGCTGAACACGGCTTTCTTGATTATTCGGTATGGAACCCTGTACCTCTTGCCGTTTTCCGTTATGTATGCATCGAACTCCTCATTCTCTCCTGATTCTCCGGAAACGTTAAGCTCGACGTTGTTGTGGTCCATACTCTATCACTCTGTTGAATGCAAGCTCAGCAGCCGCAGCTTCCATGGCCACCGCATCCGCATGAATCCTCTTTTGAATCTCCGGAGCCCTCGCACGATCCAGATCCGCATCCACAGCCCCCTTCGCCGCCGCATGCGCATCCGTCAGCCTCGCCTGTCGCGGGTTTCGAGGCCTCGGCCTTCTCCGCCTCTATCTTCGTGGTGCCCTTTACGGTCTCAATGACAACGCTTTTCTGGGGCGCAGCAGAGACGTTCATGAAATTCTTTACCGGCTTTCCACCGTTGACCGCGAGCGCGAAGTAATCTGTCATGTGGCCGTAGGTCTTTATGTAAAGCGGGTTGGCCTCAAGCTCCTTGACGTTCCTCATGTACTTGTCCTTTGCGTAAGTCCATGCGTTGTGCGTCTTCTCCCATTCTTTCGAGGGTGTGCTGTACTGCTTCTGGACCTTGTCCCTGTAAACCTCCGGGAATACGTTGAACGTGCAGAACGGAAGGACCTCCCCGTCAGGCATTGCATAATGTATGTCGCATTTCTCGACTCGGTGTATGTCGTACGTGTATTCGTCCTGGAAGTGCATCATCCCAAGGAAGAGCGACTTCATCTGGAATGTTCCCATCGACTCGAAGTTGTGCTTGAGGAGCACCGACATCAGCAGCTTCATGAAGTTGACGCTCTTCGGCTGCTTCTTCTTGTCTATGAACTTGCCCATTCCCATGAGCGTCTTTACCGCAATGAGCCTTCGCTCGAGCTTGCCCTTGCCCTCCATGTCGTTGACAGCCTTCTGTAGATGCTCAAGCATTCCAGCCGCGTCCAGGAATTCGGTAATCGGTATTATTTTGCCGTCGGGGTCTACGAACAGGTAGCATCCTGCGCCGCATGCGAAGTGTATTGACAGGTCGTACTTGTACTCTCCTGTAAGCGCCTCGATGAACTTGTTTATACCTCCAACGTAAGGCACTGAGAACCAGTGCTCCTTCCTTATTGCCCCGTTGGTCTGCTCCTCTATGAGCTTTATTGCGCCTGGTATCGATATCCTCTGCTTTTCCCTCAGCCTTGTTGGCATCCTCCCTACCAATGAAACGGGCTGGAAGTTGACTGCCCTTATGACGTCGATGTTGTTTATCGCGAAGTTTATCATTGATCCCAGCTCGTGGTCGTTTATCGACCTAATCACTGTCGGAACAAGGACGATGCTCCCTCCCGCCTTCCTTATCGCATCTATGGCAAGCGGCGCCTCCCAGTGGTTCTTCGGGTTCGCCCTCTTGCTCACTCCGTCGAAGCTCATGTAAAGCGTGCTTACCCCCGCATGCTTCAGCTGGTAGGCAAGCTTCGGATCGTTCCCGATTATGATTCCGGTGGTGTTAAGCTGTATCTGGTCAAAGCCTACATCCTTTGCCGCCTTGATTACGTCTATTATGTGCGGATGCATCATGGGCTCGCCTCCTGTTATCTGTATTGCGTTAGCAGGTATGGGCTTCTGGTTCCTAAGGTTTACGAATATCTTCTTTATCTCGTCGACTCCCGGCTCGTATATCGGCTCTCCCTCCTTCGCATAGAAGAAGCAGTACCAGCAGCTAAGATGGCACCTGTTAGTTATGACTACGTTGGCAAGGCCAGTGTGCGACTTGTGCCTTTCGCACATTCCGCAATCGAACGGACAGTTGGCTCCCTTTGTTTCAGTTATGTAATTGGGGTTCTCGAATCCCCTCCCGTAGTAATTGTATCTTCGCATCTTCATGTACATGTCGTAGTCTTCCCAGTACTTCTCGATTGTCCACTGGTGCTCCGGGCAGTACTTCCTGATCATTACGTTGTCTCCGTCCTTGTATATCGTCCCGTTTATGATCAGCTTGCATTCCGGGCATACGGTCATCGTCTTCTCGATTACCGGCATGCGCTCTATTTCCTCTATCGTCCTGTGGTACGGCGCAAGGACCGGATCCTCGACCTTTGGCTCCTCCGTGCTTACCTCCGGTCTCTTGCTGTTGATGTTAATCGTTAAGCTCTCCTCAACTTCGATGTCCCTGTGCTGTGGGCTGTTCGGCATTAGTTTCACCATATATAGTAGTAAGATTAGCCAATTGGAAATATTTAAATATTATCTGAAATTTAGGTTTACCTTGAGTAAAAAATTGCAGGCTGTATTCTACAGGTTGCGTCCAAGATAAAATGGAATGTTTAACGCCTGATTGGCGCAAGTTCGAGCTATTTTGATTACCTCTCATACTGGAGAGGCAAAAACGAAAAAAGGATGCTTAGGAAGGCAAAAGGGAATGCCATCAACATAAGGGGCTATCGGGGCAACCCTTGAATCCTTCTAATGGGATTATTAATCTATTGCTCTCAATAATTACCGTATATACGGTGTTAGAATTGAGAGGAAAGGACACATCAGTCACATGCGAATCGTGCGGGAGGAAGGTACCGCACAGCAAGGCAATCGTTTACGAGAAGGCAATCAGCTTCAGCACGGAGACCAGGACCACACAGGACGTCAGGTTCTTCGAGCGAAGGAAGACCTATTACTGCATAAGCTGCGCCAAGCACCGCGGCATATTCGAGCGCCTGAAGAGACAGGCGATAGAAAGGGCAAAGAGAAACCTATGATGATCAGATGGCAATTGATCCCGATTCGCTACTGATTCTTCAGGCGAGGGGAAAATCAAAGCCGTCAGACAAATCAAAAGGGGAATCCAAGCAGCCACAACAGGAGCAGGATTCCAAAGGCCTAAGGATACTGGGGGCAAAGCCGCAAGGGATCCCGAAAAGCCCGTATGCCAGCAGGTCGCTTGAGCAGATACAGCCATTGGCGGAGAAGCAGAACTCGGGGATAGACGGAGCGGCGGGCAGGACATGCGTCTGGCATCCGTGGAGGTCAGCATATGCCATCTGCAGGTTCTGCAAGAGGCCCTTCTGCTTCGAGGACACGATAGAGTTCAATGCGGATTATTACTGCCTTGAGGACATAGACAAGGTATCGCATGCGTACAAGAGCACGACAGTACAGAAGAGCAGCAACGTGAGCACCATTGCAGGGGTGCTTCTCCTCGCAACGTTCCTGGTATTCTTCTTTTTCATGAGCTCCCAGGTAATACACGCGTTTTATTACACTTCAAGGGTTGGCCTCCTTTTCATTATGCAGCAGGGCCAGGTATCCTACGTAATCACGCTGGTCGAGACGTTCGCTGTGCTGCTCTGCATACTCGCCGCGCTGCTCATGCTCATACAGGCAGAAAGCTCGCAGAAGTTCGCAGTGGCGACGTGCTTCATTACCGTTGCGATATTCAGCTATGTATACACGAACTCCGGGTCCGCATACTCTATCATGGTTTCAGTACTCGCATTCGCGGCGTTCTCCACGCTGCTGTACTCCGCAGCGCAGTCGATAAGCGGCGACAAACTGAGCACAGCAGGAGAGATGATTGAGAGCGATGCAATAAGCTGGCCCAATGCGGGCAGGTTCTGAACCGCAATACGGAACGCGCTACGTTCTTGCCATTTCCTTCATGCTGAACAGCCTGTCGCACTCCCTAAGCAATTCCCTTTTTGTCCTCCTGTCTATGCCGTATGTATTCCTGATAAACCTGGCTATCCTGGCCCTATCTGATAATTCCTCCGGTTTTATCTTTTCGGATACCCACATGACGTCCCTTATCTGGAGCGCGAATACCGCCTCCACAAGTTCTCCGGGACTCCTGTAGACCCCTTTAATCTGCTCCGGCTTTATAGTTACGGGCTGCATGTTACCACTGTTATTTCATCTGCTTCAAGATATTTAAGCATTGAGCCATGTACATCATTTGCGCCTTCTGCCGTCCAGCTTCCTCCTCCTTATGGATGCCATTGCAACGAAAGCGCTGTTGGACAGCACGATCGATGCAGGGTAAAGCACCGTAACTATGCTAACGGTCTGGAGTGCAAGTATGGAAATGAAGAATCCGATTGCGGACATTGAGTACTCGGACAACGCCTCCTCGTGCGGTTTGCTGAACGATTTCCTGAACGTGGGTATGAACCCGAAGAAATCAGCCAGGGTTGCGATTATCACGCTGTAAAGCGGGGTTGTCGTTACGGCCCACAGGCCTATGCACGCAAGCGCAGCAACAAGGCTGAACTTGTCCAACAGGGTTATGTCCTTCTCCCCTTTGAATACCGCAATGGCGAAAATGGAGAGGTTCAGCGTTCCGCTTATCCCGACGAACCAGGCTCCAGCCCCTGCGTTTTTTACCAGGTCTACAGAGAACACTATCCACTGCAGCACTCCCCATGCAAGCCAGGAGAACGCGTGCGGCTTTACCCTTTTGTTGTAAATGCCGAGAAAATAAGGTACATACCCGATCGACCCCAACAGAACGGAGGCTATCCCAAGGATTGTATGAATCTGCATCTGATCAGTCTATCCTTACTGTTTCCCCGATTGCCGGCGCAACCGCATCATAGCCCTCTAGTTTCAGTTTCTCGGCGAATCCTGCCGCATTCTCGTTGTCGCCATGAACGCATATCACCTTCTCCGGCCCGCAGAGCTTCACGTATTCGTACAGTTCATGCTTACCTGCGTGCGCAGACATATCGTAATATGAAACCGGGAGGCCTATCCTCTCAACCCTTCCGTCTATCACCACCTCCCCCTTCTCCATCAGCATCTGCCCATTTGTCCCGTGCACCTGGTACCCGGTCAATATTATCTCCGAGTTCTTCTTCAGCCTTGTTATATAGTCAAGCACCGGCCCGCCGTTGAGCATCCCGGCAGTTGTCACTATTATGGACGGGTTCTGCAGCGCATCCTCCCTGTCGTGCCTGTCCGCTATTGTCATCGTCTCGTCTATCGCCTTGTTGAGCGACTTGGGGTCCTCGACGAACCTCCCGTTCTTGGCCACTATTGCCGTAGCAGACCTGCACATTCCGTCGACGTATGCGTACTGTGACAGCCCGTACTTGTGCAGGAACATTATGATCTCCTGGCTTCTTCCCACCGCGAAAACCGGCATGAGCACGCTGCCGTTCCCGTCTATTATCCCTTTTATCTTTTCAGCGAGCTCCCTGGCCATCGTGTCCCTGTCCGGGTGCTCCCTGTTCGCATAAGTGGATTCCATTATGAGCACGTCTGCCTTTACTGCCTCAGCGCCCTTGTGCAGGTACTGGGGGCGCAGCTTGAAGTCCCCTGTATACACCACCCTCTTGAAGGCGCTTGAATGCGGCCTGTTTATGAGCGTTATCGCGCTGCCGCATATGTGCCCCGCATCGTAAAGGGTTATCTCCATGTCTCCTATGGTTGCTGTGGAATGGTAGTCCATGCTGGTATACCTGTTGAGGAACGTGGATATGCTCCTCTTGTGGTACTTCTGAATCATGTGCTCCTTCCTTGCGACCTTCAGCGCATCCTTCAGGAGCAGCTCGGAAAGCTGCGCGGTAGGTTCGGTGCCGAATGCAGGAATATAGGATTCGTTGTAAAGTATTGGGACTGCGCCAGAATGGTCGAGATGGGCATGGCTTAGCACAAGCGCATCCACGTTCGGCACTGATACGGGATACTCTGGCTTTCCAGATATCTTGACGCCGTAATCTAGCATTATCGCCTTGCGGTCCTTGAGCAGTATGGATGACCTGCCCACTTCCCTGGCTCCACCAAAGAACTTGAAGATCGTCAATATCACCAAAATGAGGATAATTAATAGTAATAAATAGATTTCCATCTTTTATAATAGCTGTGTTTGAATGTTCGATAATATAAACTTCATAGACCTGGTTGCACTTACAAGGATAAACTCAGATTCCACTGTAGAGAAGTTCGGAGGGCTAATAAATTCCTCCTTCTTCGATGCGTCTAACATTCTCGGGGGGCTCAAACAGAAGGGCCTAGTTGACTTCATAACGCAGTTCCCCGGCCAGAGCGCCATAACTGTGACCGAGCAGGGGAAGCAGCTCATAGAGGAGGCGCAGAAAAAGGCATCGGAGGAATTCGATGCACTCGACCTTTCAATAGCATCGCACCTGTCGAAGGGAAACCGGGCGCTTACCGACCTCACCACTGCCGTCAACGTAGCGCCGAAGGATCTTGCGCTGCATCTTTTCAAGATGTCCTCGCAGCAGTTCATCGCTTATGAGCTTAGGAACGGGAATATGGGGATAAGCCTAACCGAGAAGGGCTTCCTGAAGGTAAACGAGGGCATGCTGCCGCATGCGCAGCAGGCCGCAGCGTTGCAGCAAGGCTCCGCGCCACAGCAGGGTGCGCCGTCCCAGCCGCCTGCCCAGCCCAAACCGCAGACCGGGCCAATGGCTCCGGAAGACGCGAAAGCGCTCGAGGCCAAGATAATGCAGACAAAGAAGATGAGGGTGCTGGCTGTCATAGTAATCTGCATAATAATAGCGGTGGTTGCCGGGTACCTCTACATAGCCGGCTGATTGAGTGTGTCAATGCGATTGATGGATTATGAAAGGGCAAGATCCCTGGCAAGTAAATACGGCATAAGGACCGCAGAGGCAAAATACGTAAGGAATGCAAGCGAGGCCGTCTCGTTCTCGAAGGGAAAGCCGATAGTGCTGAAGGCGATATCGCAGAAGGCGCTGCACAAATCAAAAAGCGGGCTGGTCATGCTGAACCTCTCGTCAAAAGAGCAGATAACGCGCGCCTTCAGCGCCCTGTCGAAAAGAGCAGCAAGGTTCAGGCCCTACAGGATACTGGCGCAGCAGATGCTTGAAAGCGGCACAGAGATAATAATAGGCGGCAAGACCGACAGCCAGTTCGGGAAGATGATGCTGCTCGGCCTCGGAGGAATATACGTGGAGACGTTCAAGGATTTCGCGCTCAGGCTCTGCCCGCTAAGCGCCCGCGAGGCGGAATCAATGATACTGCAGCTCAGGTCCGGCAGTATAATCGCACCAGGTGCCAAGGCAAGGAAAGAGCTTGCGTCCACGCTTGTGAAGGCGTCAAAGATGTTCATGAACAGCAAAATGACGGAGCTTGACCTCAATCCCCTGATACTGCACAACGGCAGGTATGAGGCCGTAGACCTAAGAATGATCGATTGATAATTATGAAGATAAAATATGCGGATTTGACCAAGATCATGCGCCCGAAATCCGTGGCCGTGATAGGCGCGTCAGACAACCCCAACAAGGTCGGCCACGTAATAATGCAGAATTATCTTGACGCCGGGTATCCCGGGAAGCTTTATCCGATCAACATAACGAGCTCTGGAAGCATAATGGGATTCAAGTCGTACAAAAGCGTACTTGACGTGAAGAAGCCAATAGACCTTGCCGTAATAGCCGTTCCCGCAGAGATAGTTCCCGCTGTCCTTGATGAATGCGGCAGGGCAAAGACAAAGGGCGCGGTAGTTGTGAGCGGAGGCTTTGCGGAGGTCGGCAACATTGCGCTCGAGCAGAAACTGGTAGATGTTGCGAAAAGGTATTCAATGCCCGTAATAGGGCCGAACTGCCTTGGGGTCATGGACCCCAGGTCCAGGATAGACACCCTGTTCCTGCCCACGTTCAAGATAGACAGGCCGAAGATAGGGGGAGTGAGCTTCATGTCGCAGAGCGGCGCAGTGGGCAGCGCAATACTTGACCTGATAGACAACGAGGGATTCGGCCTTGCAAGGTTCTTCTCCTATGGGAATGCATCGGTTGTTGACGAATGCGACATACTCAACTACCTAATGCACGACAAGGCGACAAAGGTGGTCGTCATGTACCTCGAGGGGATAAAGAGGGGCAGGGCATTCATAGAGACCGCAAGGAAGGCAACGATGCTAAAGCCGATAGTAGTCATAAAGGGAGGAAGGACCGCGGCCGGGGCCCAGGCTGCGCACTCGCACACCGCCGCGCTTGCCGGAAGCTATGAGTCATACGAGGCTGTATTCAGGCAGTTCGGGTTCTCCGTGGCCGACGACATAAAGGATCTCCTCAACTTCTCTAAGATATTCGACACGCAGCCGCAGTCAACCGGCAACAGGATAGCGATCATAACCAACGGCGGGGGGATAGGGGTAATAGCAACGGACGCGTTATACGCCAGCGGCCTTGTCTCTGCCGAGCTGTCAAAGAAATCAATCGCATCGCTGCGGAAGTCCATGCCTCCCATAGTGAATGTGAGGCTTCCTCTCGACATGGCCGGCGACGCCGACGACACAAGATTCGGGGCCGCGCTGGAGGCCGTGGAGGGCGATCCGAATGTCGACGCGATAATGGTGCTTGCGCTGTTCCAGACGCCGGGGGCGGACTCAAGGGTCGCATCGACGCTGATAAAGTACGCCACGAACATGAAGAAGCCGCTTGTGGTCGTTAGCATAGGCGGCAGCTACACAAGGGCGCACAAGGAAATGATGGAGAGCGCAGGCGTCCCGGTTTACGATTCTCCGGGCGATGCCGCAAAGTCCCTCTCCGCGCTGATAAATTACTCGAGGTACAAGAGGCGCATCCCATGAACAAGATTGACGACATAATAAAACGCGACAGGAAAATATTCCTGACCACGACAAGGGAGTCCTACAAATTCGTCGCAGATCACGGCAAGGGGGACTACGTCTATGACATAAACAACAAGAGGTACATCGACTTCTCGAGCTTCATATCCGTCTACAACCTGGGGGTGAACGGCAACGCGGAGATAAGGAACGCGATAAAGAGGCAGGTGGACAGGCTCACGCATTCGGCATTCACCGACTATTATTCTGAGCTGCCTGTGCTTTTCGGCGAATCTTTGATCAAGATGTTCCCAAGCGGATTCGGCAGGATGTTCCTGTCCAATTCGGGAACCGAGGCCAACGAGGCCGCAGTGAAGTTCTCTAAGATATTCACAAAGAGGCCGTACGTGCTCTCATTCTACAACGGCTTCCACGGGCGTACGATGGGTTCGCTAGGGCTCACAGCATCCCATTCTGTGCAGAGAGCGCACTTCGGTCCGTTCCCAAACGTTATACATGCGCCATATCCCTACCCGTACAGGTGCCTTTTCAACAAGGGCGACCACAAGTGCGGCTCCGACTACATTGATTACATAAAGGACTACGTATTTGCAAAGGAGGCCGATCCGAGCGAGATAGCCGCGATAGTTTTCGAACCCATACAGGGGGAGGGCGGATACATAGTGCCCCCAAGGGAATTCGTGACGGGGATAAGGAAACTTGCATCGCAGCATGGCATAACTCTCATTGCCGACGAGGTCCAGTCAGGGTACATGCGAACCGGAAAATTCCTTGCGCTCGACAACTTCGGGGTCCATGCGGACATATACACGATGGCAAAGTCGATAGGCGGCGGGCTTCCGATGGGTGCAACGATAACGAGAAGCAGCCTTGGCGACATACCCCACGGGTCGCATGCAAACACATTCGGCGGCAACCACCTTGTTGTCGCCGCGGCGCACGCATCATTGAGGTACCTCCAGAAGAACAGGAGAAGCCTGGAGTCGGGAGTGCACAGGAAAAGCGGGAAAATATTCAAAAGGCTGGAGGAGATGAAAGAAAGATACGGGATAATCGGGGACGTGCGCGGGATGGGGCTCATGATAGGCGTCGAATTCGTCAAGGACAGGAAGACAAAGGAGCGCGCCGCAAAGGAAAGGGAGAAGATACTTGACTACTCGTTCAACAAGGGCCTTCTTATGCTCCCGTGCGGGGATTCAAGCATAAGGCTCATACCTCCGATAACAATCAAGGAAGGCGCGCTTGAGAAGGGGCTTGACATATTCGAGGAAGCTGTAAAGGAATTCTCGTGACTATCTCTTCTTGAAGGATAGGATTTCGCTGCCTGCGCTCTCAACCTGTATCCTTGCTACGTCCTGCTTCCTCCTGAATCCCCCAAGGACGGCCTCGGCAAACCTAATGCTTCTTGTGCTGTCATAGATTATCCGCATGGTCTTGAAGTAGTCCTCAGCCTCCTTGATGTTGCCGTCCCTCAATGATTCCAATATCTCCCTTTTTAGCTCTCCCATCACGTCCATCAGCCCCATCAGGTAGGATTCCATGTCTACTCCGGTCTTCTGCAGCGAGGGTATGCTGCGGTTCACCTTTATCTCGAAGAATATCTTGGCCTCGGCATATTCCTGATAGGCCTGCCTTGAATTGTAGCCGAATGCCGCGTCGAACCTGTTCAGGGCAGTGACCATCTTCAGCGCATTGGCTATCCTTTTTGCCGCATCCTTCACGTCGTTGTTGTGAAGGAGGGTTATCGCCTGGGCCGCCTCCCTTATGATATCCCTAGAGAGCCCCATTACCCTGTCAAAGTCCTTCTGCTTTGAGGCAAGGTATTTTGATACCGATTTTATGTCCTTGTCAATGCCGCTCATACGATCCTCCTATAGGTTTCTTCCGTGGTGGAATATATATTGCTGTGCATATCCAGCCGTTTCGCCCGGCCATTTCCTGCTTACGAACTCGTGCAGCTGCCTTATGCTCCTTTTCCTGCCATTGAAATACTGCCTTTCAAGGGTCCTCTTCACCCATACGTCTATCGGGAAAGCCTCAAGCTTTCCATAGCCCATCAGCGCAATGCAGTCGGCCACCTTCTCGCCCACGCCGTCTATTTCCATGAGCGATTCCTTTATGCTGCCGTAGCTTTTTCCCTCAAGCGAGTAAAGGTCAAGATTGTTTGTGCAGTAGTCCGCAGCGCTTGCAAGGTACCTTGCCCTGAAGCCTGCTCCGCACTCCCTGAAGCCGCGGTCCTTTGCCCTAACGAGCTCCCCGCTTGTCGGAAAGCTCCTCCCTACAATTTTCCCGTCAACAATTATATCGCTTCCGTACCTGGAAACAAGCGTCCTCACTATCCTCCTTATCCTTTTCACGTTGTTGAACTGCGAGATTATGAAGCATACGGTAGTCTCCCACGGATCGTTGAGCGTAAGCCTCATGCCCCTGTATTTTTCTATGGCTGACGAAACGAACGCGTCGTCCGACATGCCCTCGTATATGCCATGCATGTTGTCCTGGCGTATCCTGAACCTCCTTATGAATTCCTTCCTCGCCCAGTCCGCGTCGCTGCCGAACCTGACCGACGCATTTCCTTCTTTGCCTTTCGAGATCCTTGCATGAACCATCTTTTTCCCTGACGCGTACGATATGGTTCCTCCCTCAAAATCATAATCAGCATGGAACGTCAGCGGCTGTGCGCTCTCTAACGTGTGCCTTATGTCGAAATCCCTTATCTCCAATCCTTCCTTTGTGGAAACGTAGCTCTTCAAGCAATCAGCTGTACGTCCTGTTGGTCTCAAGGAAAGCGGCTATGTCCCCAACCTTTATTCTTTCCTGGCTCTTCGAGTCCCTTTCCCTGACCGTGACAGTTTCGAAATTCGGTGACTTCTGGTCCACGCTGTCGAAGTCGACGGTTATGCAGAAAGGAGTGCCTATCTCGTCCATCCTGGCATACCTTCTGCCTATAGACCCTGAATCATCTAGGAACACCCTGAACCTTCCCTTGAGCTCCTGCCTTATGTTGTCTACCATGAGCATTATCTTCTCATCCTTCTGCAGCGGAAGCACGGCGGCATTGAACGGCGCAATCCACGGCTTCAGCTTGAGGATCTTCCTGTCTCCCTCAACCTTGTAGAAAGTGTCTATCAGCATCCACATGTTCCTGTCAACGCCGAAGCTGAGCTCCAGAACGTGCGGCACAACCTTTCTTGTTCCTACCGTGACGGCAAGCTCTGTCTTGGATCCCTTTGCATGAGCATTCAGGTCGTAGTCCTCCCTGTAGTGCAGGCCGGCAACCTCCCTGTAGCCTCCCCAGCTTTCTATGTCTATCTCTATATCCATGTGCAGCCTGTTGTAGAACGCCTTCTCGTCGCCCCCCTTCTCAAGGAACCTTATCCTGCCTTCAGGCACGCCTAGTACTCCCTTGTAGAAGTTGTCTATCAGCGCCATGTGGTATACGTAGAATTCCGGATAGCCATAATCCTTCACGAGCTTTTCGACAGTGGCCGTCTCAAGCTTCTTTGTACTGTACGGTATTACGGAAAGCTCCTGCCTCTTGAATCCCTTTATGTCTGACGGGTCTATAGGGAAGCTTTCCGGATCGAAGAATATCTGAAGCTCTGCCTGTATGAGCTCGCGCAGCCTGTAAAGGCCCTGCCTAGGAGATATCTCGTTCCTGTACGCCCTTCCTATCACCGCAAGACCCATCGGAAGGCTTTTCCTCAGAACGTTGAACTCCCTGAAGAAGTTGAGGTATGCCGACTGGGCGGTCTCCGGCCTCAGGTATGCCTTGTCCGATTTCTCTGGGCCAAGGGAAAGGTCTATCATCATGTTGAATGCCTTTGATGGCAGCAGCTCGCCCTTGTCCTTCGGGCACCTTACTTTATTATCTCTTACAAGCCCGTCTATCTCCTTGGCGCCTGCGCCCTCGGAAACTTTTATACCAAGTTCGCCGAGAAGCACATCGGCCCTGTAATACGTATGGCATTTCGAGCACCCTACGAGTATGTCGTTGAACCTTGCGGCATGCCCCGACGCAACAAGCGGCCTTTCAGGCAGTATCGTCGATCCGTCAATAAGGTAATAATCGCTGTTGCCCTCAACGAAATAGGAGAGCCAGACGTGCTCGAACCTCCTTTTCATCATTGCACCGAGGTGCCCGTAATCGTATATTCCCGCAGCGCCCCCGTACATCTCGGCACTGGGCCAGAAGAATCCCTTGCCCTTTGCGAACGCGATCAGCTCCTCGTTATTCATCTAAAACACACCGAGATGGGAAAGCATTAATATTCCCTTATCTAATACAGTATTAACTTTAACTATTTGTCTTTAAGTTATAAAAGGTGTCATTTTGGCCAAGGCCCCGTTCGAGGAAATGAGAGAGCGCATGATAAAGAAGGCGAAGGAGGGCATACGCAGCTCCTATACCAACGAGGAGTATGCGCTGGTGCAGGCGATCAATGCATACCTTGAGACGAACAAGTCGTACAACCTCGCGTTCGAAAGGCTTAGCGAATGGTACGGGATATACTTCCCGGAAATAAAGGTGCCGAACCCCAAGACGCTCGCAGACCTCGCGATAGCTCTAAACAGCAAAGACGGGATAAGCAGGGAAAGCATAAGCGGCGCATTGAAGGACGAGCAGAAAGCGGAGTCGGTATACAAGAAGGCATCGTCAACGATGGGCCGTGAAATGGGCGAAAACGAGCGCGAGGCCGTGGTGTCTTTTGCGGAGATGAGCAATAAGATGAACGAGTCGATGATCGCCCTTGAAGGATACATAAAGAAGACATCGACCGCGCTTATGCCCAACACCACTTACCTTACCGACGAGAAGATTGCGGCGGAGCTGCTTAGCAAGGCAGGCTCCCTTGAAAGGCTGGCCACTATGCCTGCGAGCACGATTCAGCTGCTCGGAGCGGAGAAGGCGCTCTTCAAGCACATAAAGTTCGGCAGCAAGCCCCCTAAGTACGGCGTCATTTTCAAGATGGCGGAGATAAGCAACGGCCCCAAGGACAAGCGCGGCAGGATAGCAAGGGCATATGCGACAAAGATATGCATAGGGCTCAAGGCCGACTTCTTCACAAAGAACTTCATAGCCGAGAAGCTGAAAGAGGATCTTGAAATAACGATAAAGAAGATAAAGGAGACGCCCAACAAGGGAGGCCCGAAGAAGGAATACAAACCGAACCAATTCAACAGGGACAGCACCCAAAGAAACAGGTTTAGCAAGGATAGAAACCAAAGGGGCAAGTTCGGTAACAACAGATTCAAAGGCAGGAAGAACTAGATGCCGAGCTGTTTGTCAAGCGGCGGGTTTGAAAAGTATGCCAACACTTCGAACTCTTTAGACGCTAATTCTACCATCTCAAACTTTTCCCTTTTTATGAGCCTAAATTGCGGTCTAGAAAGATATTTTGCCTTGAAACGTTCATAATCTGATATGGTGAAATCCGCATCGCCTCTCTCTTTTCTTGCGGCATCTGGCATTCTGATTTTCAATAGCTTCAATGTGCCGGCAACAGTATCAATTCGGCTTATGTGGAATAGCGGTCCTGTTGGGGTATTGTCTATGACTTTGCCAATCTTGCCTACAACCCTGATGAGCATTTTGTATTCGTCGTCGCTTTGGCAGAATACTGCTGCATAGTTTACTTCTGCGCTTTTTTCATCGGTGTATTTGTCCTTCAAGGCCTTGGACCCAAGCACAACCGTCTTTATCAACTCCTCAAAATTTGTTAGATCCATGCTAAAATTGGAAACTAAACATTAATACATGTGCTCCAGCTGCTCTATCCTGTCCTCTATTGGGGGATGGGTGGAAAAGAGGTTAGAGATAGATTTTTTGTTGAACGGGTTTGCGAAATAGAGCGGCGCCGTCATCTCGTTTGCGCTCCTGACAGGAGGCGCCTGCGGCTTCTGCTCGTAGGACTGTATCTTCTTCAGCGCGCTCGCAAGGTGGTCCGGAGCCCTGGTTATCCTGGCCCCGTTCTCGTCCGCCATGTATTCCCTTTTTCTCGATATTGCAAGCCTTATCAGCAGCGCAAAAAGAGGGGCAAGCAGCCCGACTACGAGGCCTACAAGTATTAGGATTCCTCCCTCGTTGTTCCTGCCTCCGAATCCGAAGAAGAACATGTTCCTTATCATTGCCGCGAATATTCCTATAGCGCCGGCAAACACTATGGCGTAAAGCATGAACTGTATGTCGTTGTTGTATATGTGGGACATCTCGTGAGCTATAACCCCCTCCAGCTCCTGGTTGTTCATCATTCCAAGCAGCCCGGTCGTTACGGCTATCGCCGCATGGCTCTTGTTCTTTCCGGTCGCGAATGCGTTGGGGTTCGGGTCGTTGATTATGTACACGTCGGGCATCTTCAGCTGCGAGGCAAGCGCAAGCCCCTCAACCGTGTCGTAGAGCTTTGCGTACTGCGTCTTGTCGGCGACCTGCGCCCTTGACATCTTAAGCACCATCTTGCTGCCATAGAAGTATGTGAACAGCGCATACGCAGCAACTATCAGGATGCCTATGAAAAGCCCGAAGATTCCTCCTCCAAAGAATAGCACGACTAAATATACTATGCCTATGAACAGCAGTCCGAACAGGATCATCAGCAGTACCGATTTCAGCTTGTTCCTGTGAATCTGGTCGAAGAAGCTTGCCATGCCGAATGCACCTGCTACTTATTTGCTTTCTGCGTGGGGGCCCCTGCTGCCTTCTTGCCGCCGCCCTTTGTAGCGTCAGGCGCGTCAGGCTGGCTCATATCGCTGAAGTCTACCTTTACTGGCTCCTTCTCCTGCTCCGGAGCCTGGAAGAAGTCGTCCTTCTGGAAGTGGAACCACGATGCGAATATGTTTCCCGGGAAGGTCTGCACAGCGTTGTTGTAGTCAAGCACGTAATCGTTGAATGAGGTCCTTACGTATGATATCTTGTTTTCAGTATCAGTCAGCTCATCCTGAAGCTGTTGGAAATTGGCGGATGCCTTGAGCTGCGGGTAGTTCTCAGCCACGGCGAATATCGTCTTCAATGCCTGCGATATCTGGTTGTTTGCATCAAGCTTGTCCTGCGTCGATCCGGATATTATGGAGCTCCTTAGCCTTGTCACAGTGGTGAGCACGTTCTGCTCGTATTTCATGTAGCCCTTGACTGTCGACACTAGGTTTGGTATCAGGTCGTACCTCCTCTTCAGCTGCACGTCTATCTGTGCCGAGGCGTCCATCACCCTGTTCCTTTTGGATACGAGGCCGTTGTATCCAAGGACCACAATCAGCGCAAAAATTATTACGACAGCGAGCACCGCATATCCCAATATTCCAATACTTAACAGCAGCAACATGTTATTACCTAAAAATTGCAATAATGGTTTAGCTTTAAAACATATAAATCCTGCAGTTGTGAATTTCGGCATGTACGCAAGTACAAAAAGTGTAACCAATTCCACAAAAATGATAATCCATTTTCGTGAAAAAAGAGAAGGTATATATAGATTGAATGCGCGATAGTATTACATTTTATCACTTGGTGGTAGGCTGAGCCACACTTTCTATCGGTGTGGTATACTACCATCTAATATTAAATTAATTTCTTGAGAGCTAATCTTCATGAGGGGCGCGGACATCAGCACAATAGCGAGGATCGGGCTCATACTCCTTGTCGTTTACCTGATACTGGTTGTGGCCGCCCCTGCGATAACAATACTCATACTTGCGCTTGCATTCCTGCTTGACGGGGTTGATGGATTCCTTGCGCTGCGAGAGGTAAGCAAAGGCAAAATAACATTATCGAAATATCTCAATTACTCGCTGGGCGACAAGTCGCACGCAAAAGAAATCAAGGCATTCAAGCACAAGATAGAGCAGACAGCAAAGCACGGGCCGCGATTCGACGTTGCTGCCGATCGCATTGCAGAATACTCATTATGGTCAGTATTCACGTTCGTAGGGATACTGCCGCTGTTTGTATTGATAATAGTGATAATAAGGCATTCGCTTGCCGATGCGCTGCTCGGGGCAAAGGGAACATCCTCAAAGATGAAGACCGGATTCGCCAGGGCCGTCTATGCATCCAACATCTCAAGGGGCGGTGTAAATATCCTGAAGTTCATCACGTTCTCCTGGCTCATACTCGTATTCACGTCCGGCTACTCATTGCTGATAGGATACGCGCTCACCGCGCTGCTACTCATTTTCATATTGGCAAGGGGGGCGGCTGAGATATACGAGTCGGTACACTGACTGCCCATCAAACCAGCATCAGCTCTCCGTATCAATTTCGATCTCTGAAAGGTTCGGCATTCTTGATGAAAGCCTTCTGTCTCTCCCATCTCCTATGTCCACCCTAAGCAGGTGCTCCTTAACATGTATGTATCCGCTGCGAAGGACCCTGGTAGAATATATTTCTTCCAATGCTCCTGCAGACTTGCCCTTGTTTTTATTGCCGCTCGCGCATGTAACTGCCACTAGCATATGGGCCTCTTCAAAGGTCACCGGCTGTGCTCTATTGTGCTTTGTTTGCATCTTGATCACAGAAATTCTTTGATTGCCAAGGCATAAATAACGTGCAGAATCCATTCAGGTTCGTGCTTTCCTGATTTACATGGGCAAGCGCGCAGATTATCTCATTCCGACAGGGCGTTCAGGGAAGTTCCGCTAATTGCCCCGCTTGGCGCAGGTTTAAATACGGATTCTTGAAATAAATTCAGACCAGCAAGGGGAACCATGCAGCTAAAGGACGCCATAAACAGGTACAGAAGCAAATCTGCCGAGCGGCGGCTGGAGGAATTGAAGCGCACGATTGCGGCTATCGCAATACTGCAACCCAGGGAAATAAGGCTGCGCACATATGGCACCCATCCGATCGAGCACGGCAGGGTAAAGGATGACATTGCCAGATTGTCGCGCCGCGCAAGGACCATGGAAATAAGGCTCGCGCCGCTTCTCAGAAGGCATGAAGGTCCCGGGATGCAGAACGAAGAGGATGCATTCATGAGGGAAATTGTGCAGGGCCACTGAATTTCAATCCCCGATACGGTCACATTTATAATCCTTTCCTCCTTATTCTATTCAATTGTAAACGGGGGTTTAGCTATGCAATTCTATTACTATAGCCTGATGGCTGGAATAGTGTCGCTGATAATTGCGATACTTGCGGCGTTCCTTGTAATGAAGAAGAACGAGGGAACAAACAAGATGAAGGAGATCGCAGCGGCGATAAGGGAGGGCGCAAGCGCGTACCTCAACAGGCAGCTGCAGGTAATCGCAGTCTTCACTGTGATACTCGCCATACTCTTCTACATATTCCTCAAGCCCAACGGACTGCAGATAGTGATTGCATTCCTTGTTGGGGCCATAGCATCGTACCTTACTGCCTACCTGGGTATGAACGTTGCGGTAAGAACGAACCTAAGGACCGCGAAGAGCGCCGAGAAAGGCATCAAGGAAGCCTTCTGGACTGCAATCCTTGGCGGCTCGGTTACGGGATTCGCTGCCGTCGGCTTCTCCCTGATAGGCATTAGCGTGCTTCTCGCGTATCTTACGATATCAAATGTGGTTCTGCTGATAGGGTTCGGGTTCGGGGCATCGCTGATCTCGCTGTTCGCAAGGGTCGGCGGTGGAATCTATACCAAAGCCGCCGACGTCGGCGCCGACCTTGTGGGAAAGACGGAGCTTAACCTGCCTGAAGACGATCCGAGGAACCCTGCAGTCATAGCAGACAATGTGGGGGACAACGTGGGCGACTGCGCGGGAATGGCAGCAGACGTCTTCGAAAGCTACTCAGTTACGCTTGTTGCTACGCTGCTCATAGCTGCGGCGTTCGCCACTGCGCACGGCTTCTCGTACCCTCTGTACATCGCGATAATGGGGGTTGCGGCAAGCATGATAAGCATACCACTCATGGGCCAGTACGGCAGGCATCCGAACCGCGCCCTCTACGTCGGAATGGGATCTGCCGTTGCGATAGCGGCGGCGCTTGATTACCTGCTGACGCTTGTGCTGCATCTCTCCTTGCTGTCTGTGGTGCCCGTCCTCTCGGGATTGGTGCTCGCATTCCTGCTGTTCTGGGTGGCAGACTATTACACCGGAGGGAAGAGCAAGTCGGTAATAAAGATAGCGAAAGCATCAACCAGCGGCGCAGGGACTAACGTCATAACCGGCCTTGCCGTTGGCCTGAGGAGCACGTGGATGCCCGTATTGTTCATAGTCGTAGCGATTATGGCAAGCTACTACAGCGCAGGAGTGTACGGCATAGGAATAGCAGCGGTAGGCATGCTTTCGATAACCGCAACAGTGCTTACGATAGACTCGTTTGGCCCGATAACCGACAACGCAGGAGGCATTGCGGAAATGGCGTCCCTGCCAAGCTCGGTAAGAAAGGTTACGGACCATCTTGACGCATTGGGCAACACCACCAAGGCGACAACGAAAGCCTACGCGATAGGGGGTGCAGCCCTTTCTGCAACAGCCCTGTTCGTCGCATTCGCGCAGGCCGTTCACCTGGCAAACCTCGATGCGCTAAACCCGACGGTAACGGTTGGCATATTCATAGGCGCACTGATACCGTTCGTATTCTCATCGTTCCTGATGGAATCCGTGGGATATGCGGCGAACCTCATGGTCGAGGAGGTAAGGAGGCAGGTCAGGACGATAAAGGGACTGATGCAGGGCAAGGCAAAGCCCGATTACGCAAGGGCGGTGGACATAGCTACCGTCAACGCGCTAAAGTCCCTTATTGTGCCGGAGCTGATAGCGATAGTGACTCCGATAGCCGTCGGGCTCATACTGGGCAAGGCCGCCCTTGGCGGGCTTCTTGTAGGAATGATACCTTCGGCATTGATGCTTGCGCTGTTCATGGCAAACTCCGGCGCGGCAATGGACAACGCCAAGAAGTACATCGAGTCGGGCAAGTTCGGTGGGAAGGGATCTGACGCGCACAAGGCAGCAGTTGTCGGAGACACGCTAGGCGACCCGCTAAAGGACACCGCAGGTCCTGCTCTCAACTCGATGATAAAGGTGGTAAGCACAATATCGATACTGCTTGCGCCCCTATTCCTGACGTTTGCGCTTCTGCACTGATGTGCAGGAGCCTTTTCATTCCAGAGTGATGGCATGGCATACTGCATGTCAAGCCCCATGTATGGGGTGCATGTGTACGACGATGCGGCGATATCGGCCGCCTCCGTATCCGCAGCCGAGGCCCACAATAAGAGGGTTGAAGGATACAGGCTCGCCTCGTCAAGGGAGATACTTGCAGCAAAAGACAAAAACGACAGCATTAGGTACCTGCTATCAAAAGGGGACAGGATAATAACTTCGGACTTCGGCCTTGCGGAGATTGGACCATGCGAGATAATGTCTGACGGCAGGCTAAAGGGAATAGAAGACAGGTCAATTGAGCGTTTTTACAATCTCAAGGGAAGCAGGAGGGCGTATGCCACTCCCGGGACAGGATCCGTGATTGTTGAATGGAAACCTGCAAGCAACCTCTTTAACATAATGGCCATACCAGATATTTCGGCAAAAGGCTATGCCGTGTGGCTGCCCTGCCAGACCTGCCTGGCAAGTATTGCAAGGAAGTAGGCGCAGCAAATTACCCAAGGGCCTCAAGCTCCACGTCCTCTATCCTCTGGACGCTTTTCCTGATCCCTTCTTCGGTGTACTCGGGGAACTCCACTCCGCTCACTACCAGCATCACTTTGAGCGAGTCCTTCTGCATTTCAGAATCTATTCTCGCGCCCCACTTTAGCTGCGCGTCGCTGCTTATCCTTCCGGCTATGTCCTGGAACACGGTCTCCGCCTCCCTCAAAGTAAGGCTGCTGCCCCCTATTATGTTGACCAGAGCCTTCCTTGCGGTTCCAAGGTCTGCGTCAAGCATCGGGCTCTTTATTGCGTTCTCGAGAGCGACAACGGCCCTGCTTGTGCCAGAGGTTGTAGCAATGCCCTCGCCGCTCCCTATTACGGCATATCCGGAATCCTTGAGCACGCTCCTAAGGTCTGCGAAATCTATGTTGACCATTCCGGGCTTTGTGACCATCTCCACTATGCCCTTGGTTGCCCCTGCAAGGACCTCGTCGGAAACCCTGAACGCCATGTTTATCGGCAGGTCGGGCGCAACCGCAAGCAGCTTGTCGTTGTGTATTATTATCGTGGTGTCTGTTACCCTCTTGAGCTTTGAAAGGCCCTCCAGGGCGTTCTTCATTCTTGTCCTGCCTTCGCTGGAGAACGGCAGTGTCACTATTGCAACCACAAGGGATCCAGAGTCCTTGGCTATCTGCGCTATCGTGCTTATCGATCCTGTCCCGGTGCCGCCGCCAAGGCCGCACGTTATGAACACAAGGTTCGCGTCGCCGAACAGGTGCTTTATCTCCTCCTTGCTCTCCAGCGCCGCCCCTTCCCCTACTCTTATGTCGCTTCCAGCGCCAAGGCCTCTTGTCATCTTCTTCCCAAGAAGAAGCTTCCTTTCCGCCTTTGTCTTTACAAGGTGCGCGGCATCTGTATTCATCGCAATCAGGGTCGCGCCCTGCACCCCTATCCCGTAAAGCCTTGTAATCGTGTTGCTTCCGCTGCCTCCCGTTCCGACAACGAATATCTTGGGCTTTGCGCCCTCTATGAACCTAAGGATCTCTTCATCGTCAGGACTCATTGCCTCCATAGCCATAATATCACTGGTCTATAGCTTTAATACACTAAAAGATAAAAAGGTATTAGGTATTGCCGCACTCAGATTTCCCAAACGCGCCTATTTAAGATTTGGTTTTTAATTGATATCATAAATACGTGACTGAATGCCAAAGAGGATCGATCCAAGGAAGGCGCTGTTCAAGAAAAGCGTAGAACTGGGCACAGGAACCGTGCACGGCTACGATTTCGGACGCAAATTCGACGCGATTGAATTCTTCGATTCCTTCAAGGATACGGGCTTCCAGGCCACGAACCTCGGCAGGGCGATAGAGCTTGTCAAAAAGATGCAGAAGGACAACGCAACAATCTTCTTCGGCTTCACGTCAAACGTGACCTCAAGCGGATTGAGGGACATCGTAGCCTACCTTGTGAAGAATAGGAAGGTCCATTTCCTTGTGACCACTACTGGAGGCCTTGAAGAGGACATAATAAAGACCCACGGCAAATTCCTGCACGGGTCCTTCGATGCGGAAGGCGCAATGCTGAGGCAGAAAGGGGTCAACAGGACTGGCAATCTGTTCATCCCGAACGAGAGGTATGTATGGTTTGAGGGGTTCATGGCCGGCGTCCTTGAAAAGGCATATGCAAAGCAGAAGAAAGGCAATGCGGTTCTTAGCAGCGTGGAACTTGTAAATGAGATGGGCGCTGCAATGGAGAAACTCCCAAGAAAGGAGGAGAGCTTTACCTACTGGGCATACAAGAACGGGATTCCCTTGCTGTGCGTCCCTCTTGCAGACGGGGCAATAGGCGACCACCTTTACTTCTTCAAGAAGCAGCACAAGGACTTCAACGTCGACCTTGTGGCGGAAGTCAGCCTTCTTTACGACACTGTACTGAATGCGGAGAAGACTGGAGCCATAATAATAGGGGGATCGGTACCGAAGCACCACATAATGAATGCGCTGATGCTGCGCGAGGGCGCAGACTACACCGTGTACATAAACACGGGGAATGAGCAGGAGGGCAGCAATGCGGGCGCAAACCCGGACGAGGCGGTAAGCTGGGGCAAGGCCGCACCGAACGAAAACAACGTGAAGGTATGGGGAGAGGCGAGCATAATATTCCCGATACTTGTTGCAGCAGGATTCAAGCTCTACAGATAGGCTCCCGCAAGCCTACTTAGTCAAAAGAGTCCTTGTGTTGTACCTTCCCCTGTTCTCTATGCTGGCCAGCCTCTCCAGTATGTATGAATGGTCCCTGCATTTCCTCGAGTATCCCCTGATGAATTCTGTAAACTGCGCCGGATTTATCGACCTCTTCATGAGCAGCAGGTCGAGCGCCCTGTCCTCTACCGAATTCGTCATCTCCGCAAGGCCGAAGTCTATTATCCTCGGGTTGCCGCCATCCACCATGACGTTTGCAGGAGTGTAATCCCCGTGCGCTATGCTGTTGTTGTGCATTATCGCAGCGTACTCTCCAAGCGTGGAGAACATCCTCCCGTTTATCTTCACGCCCGACTCAATGAGCTCATTGAGCATCCTGCCGGAAAGCCTTTCCATGACTATGTCGTATTTGCTGACGAAAAGCAGAACAGGGCACCCGATACCCAATCCTGATGCCGTGCCTATTATCCTGGCCTCCTTCCTTGTCCTTTGCATCCTTATGGCGCTGTCTATTTCCTGTATCCTGTAGGGCTTGCTAGCCCTTTTCTTTACGACTGCGTCTATGCCTGCGAACCTTGCAGCGTATATCCTGGATTCCGCTCCTTCCGCAATCATCCTCATGCTATTACCGCCCTGTCTATCCTGTATTTCTGGCTTACTGTGCAATCCCTGCTTTTGAACCTCAATCCAGACCTTGCGAGCCTCTCGGCCGCAACCGCTATCATCGCGCCGTTGTCAGCATTGTATTCATCCTGCGCGGCCGCAAACTCAATCCCGTGGGAATCCGCCACAATTTCCAGCATCTCCCTGAGCCTTTTGCTCTGCGCAACCCCTCCGCAGAGGACCATGGATTTCTTCCTTGTGAGGAAAAGCGCCCTCTCGGTTGCCTCGCAGAGCATAGCGAATGCTGTTTCCAGAATTGAGTATGAAACGTCCCTGACGCTATGGCTCCCTAACAGGTTTGTTGCATGGGTCAGCAGCCCTGTGAACGTGAAATCCATGCCCTTGACCGTGTAGGGCATTTTTACGTACTTCCCATTCCCCGCCATTTTCTGCACTGTGGATCCCCATGCAGGGTTCATTTTCGCCGCCCGTGCGAAGTTGTCTATCATGTTGCCCACTCCTATGTCGAACGTCTCTCCGTATATATGGTAGTGCTTGAACGGATTGTCCACTGCGGCAAGTATTTGGGAATTTCCGCCGCTAACGTACAGCGCAAGCGGATCCTCCAATCCGTAAAGCGACTTTACTATCTCCACATGGGCTGCGCCGTGGTTGACAGGGATCAATGGCTTATTGTGCAGCATCGAGAGGCCCCTTGCCGCAACAAGGCCCACCTGCAGGCATGCCCCTAAGCCAGGGCCCTTGGTGTATCCTATCGCGTCTATCTCCCCGATGCCTACTCCAGCAGAGCGCAGCGACCTTTTTATAATCCTCCCTGCATTCATCGCGTGGAAGTCGGCAACTCTAGCAGGTATCATCCCCTTTCCTGTTATCCTATACATGCTCTTCTCGTTCGAGAGAATATGCCCGTTGTCCACTACCCCCGCACCGAAGGTGTGCGCGCTGCTTTCGATGCCCAAGACAATCATGGATTGTATATGTACCTGAAACTTAAAGGCATTTTGCACAGTCCGGAAATCCTAAAGGCTGATGCAAACTAATATATTCCATCAAGCAAACAAAATACCGGAGGGGGAAAATGGAAACAACCATAGCGAAGAAAAATGTCGAACTAAGACTTACTTCATACAGGGTGCAGACAAGCACACTGGCTTCAATAAGCCTCGCGCCGTGCATTGGCGTGATTGCGGATTTCGAATGCCTAAATAAAAGATGCTGGATATTTGCCTCCCCCGAGGGCGCACCGGGGCAGAGTGGATGGTATCATATGCCAAAAGACGGGAAGCCTGTAAAAATATCCGAAAAAGACGCAAGGTTCCTTCCCGATGACGAGCGACTTTACATATCAAGCGATGCCGCAGCTGCAATATGCACAGGAAAACCTGTCGTCTTTGGAACCGTCCCGTATTTGCATGGCAGAAGGCTTGTGCTCTATGACCACAAAAGGGTGGAATGGGCGTATGCCGCAGTCATCGAAGCGGAATCAGACAACACGCATGCAAAGCAAATGTTAAGGCATGCATAATCAGTTTCGGTTGAAGGGAAAGCGCGTCAGGCAAGGTCTATGCTGCCTTCCTTGTAGCCTATGCTTATCAGCGCCTTCTTCGCGGCAAGCTTGTGCTCTCCCTGTAGTTCAATGACATTGCCCTTGCTGGTGCCGCCGCACGCCAGTATCCTCTTCAGGCTTTTGGTAGTCCTGTCAACCTCATCCGAGTTGATGCCTTCAACTACTGTCACATACTTGTCGAACTTGGCCTTCTTGGTGTAGACCTTGACTTTTGTCTCGGTCTCCCTGTCCAGTATATTGCAGACGCACAGCTCGGTAGGCAAGCCGCATCTTGGACAGATTTCCGCCATTTACCTCTTAGCACCTCTCTCCTTAAGAATAGTCTTTATCCTTGCTATGGTTCTTTTTATGTCCCTTGTCTTTACCGCCTTGCTGGAAACCCCTGTGCTTGCTATCTTCCTCCTCTCGATGTTGAGCTCAAGGACAAGCTGCTCAAGGGTCGTCTTCAAAGAGCCGTCAGACTGGGATCTTATATCGTTGACCTTTATCTTAAACACCTATCACTATATTATTGGCACTTTAAGGTATATAAATGCTTCAGTGGAAGCGGCTACAATAAACTCTCAAAGCGCCATTCCAGTGCGGGCTGCCTAATAAAGGGGATATGTATTAATAATATTATCAGACAGATAATAGGGTGACTACACCCGGGTATTTTTCACGCATACCTGTGCCTGCAAGTCTTTAATTACAGTGATTGCTAGATGGCAAAGACGAAAACAACAAACGATATAAAAATTCCAGAGAAGCTGATAGACCAGGTCGTCGGGCAGAAGCGCGCAGTGGACATAATAAAAAAGGCAGCGAAGCAGCGCAGGAACGTGCTGCTCATAGGCTCCCCGGGAACAGGCAAGACGATGCTTGCGCAGGCGATGGCGGAGCTGCTCCCCGCAACCGACCTCGAGGACATACTTGTATACAAGAACGTCAATGACGAGAACATGCCAATCGTCAAGGCGGTCAAGACATATCCTGATCCGAAGTCCGCAGACAAGCAGGCGGACGGGCAGGGCAGGCAGATGCTGCAGAAGGAGCGCATGAAGAACAGGATGGGCATGAGCAGGAGCAACTCGATAATAGGGCCTGCGATATTCCTTATAGTAATAGTTCTGATGGGTCTCACGATTTTCGGGATCGTCAAGGGCTACAACATAATAGTGATAGCAGCGGTAATCCTCGGAGTGATGATATTCGGATCTGTTGCATTGCTGCTCAGCGGCCTTACCAAAAGGGTTGCGGGGTTCCCGGGGCTCAACGACTACAACGAGCCAAAGCTCATAGTGGACGACACCGGGCTGTCGCATGCGCCGTTCATAGATGCCACAGGGTCAAAGGCCGGGGCGCTTTTCGGCGATGTTCGCCATGATCCTTTGCAATCCGGGGGACTAGGGACTCCGGCCCACCTGAGAGTGGAAAGCGGCTCCATACACAAGGCGAACAAGGGCGTGCTATTCATAGACGAGATATCAAGCCTTGATGCAAGGTCGCAGCAGGAACTGCTCACCGCCATGCAGGAAAAGAAGTACCCGATTACCGGGCAGAGCGAGATGAGCTCTGGGGCGCTGGTAAAGACGGAGCCCGTTCCGGCCGACTTCATACTCGTGGCTGCGGGGAACATACAGGACCTGCAGCACATGCATCCCGCACTGCGCTCAAGGATACGCGGATACGGCTACGAGGTATATATGGAATCGACAATAGAGGACAATGCCGCAGACCGCGAGCTGCTCGTGCAGTTCATAGCGCAGGAGGTCAAGAAGGACGCAAAGATACCCGAGTTCGACCAGAGCGCAATTGATGCTATAATAGAGGAGGCAAGGAGGAGGGCAGGCAGGAAGAAGAGGCTCACCCTGATACTGAGGGACCTCGGAGGCCTGGTCAGGGCTGCCGGCGACATTGCGGTCGAGAGGAAGAGGAAAATCGTGACAAAGGAGGACGTGGCAGCGGCAAAGCACCTTGCGCAGTCGATCGAGTCGCAGGTTGTAATGCAGGAGCTTGAATTCAGGAAGGACTACAGGGTGTTCCAGACAAAGGGCTTTGCGATAGGCAAGGTGAACGGCCTTGCCGTCATGGGCACAAATACGACCTATTCAGGAATAGTGATACCAATAGTGGCTGAGGTGACGCCGGCAGGCTCAAGGTCAGAGGGCAAGTTCATACCTACCGGCAAGCTCGGCAAGATAGCGACAGAAGCCGTGAAGAACGTAAGCGCGATAATAAAGAAGCACATGGGAAGGGACATCGCCAACTACGACATGCATGTTCAGTTCCTCCAGATAGAGGGCGTGGAGGGCGACAGCGCCAGCATATCGGTTGCGGTAAGCATAATATCGGCAATGGAGAACCTGCCGATAGACCAATCGGTTGCTATGACCGGATCCCTTTCGGTAAGGGGCGAGGTGCTCCCTGTTGGGGGAGTCACAAACAAGGTCGAGGCAGCGATACAGACAGGCATAAGGACGATAATACTCCCTGCAAGCAACATAGACGACGTTTCACTGAGCAAGGATACTCTCAAGGGCGTCAGGCTGATACCCGCAAGGACGCTGGCCGACGTGCTCAAGCATGCGCTCAAGGACAGCACAAGGAAGAACGAGATAATAAAGGAATTGAAGGAGCACGAGACGGCAAACGTGTCCGACAGGAAGGGGAAGCCTGAAAGAAAGGCAAGAAGTGCAAGGAAGGTAAGTTCAAATGGCAGAAAAAAAGGACCCAAAAAAGCAGGGAGAAAAGGAAACAAAAAAGGATCTTGAGGAATTCGGAAACTCCATAGCAAGGGAGATAGAAGGCAAGAAGAACCCGAAGTTCGTCACAGGATCAAGGACGCGATCAAACATAGTGTACAATGAGAAGAAGGGCTACCTTTCGCTGGGGCCGGCCCAGGAGGAAAGGAATTTCCTCAACGTTTCGCAGTCAAAGAGGTTCATGCAAACGGTGGCGATAGCGGCAAAGTGCCACAAGTTCGTCAACGAGAACCTGCACACCACGATCAGGGGCCTCTACTACCAGCTCAAGTTCTCTCTTGGCGAGGACGTCGACGAGAATGTATTCAACGAGCAGGCAGAATCAAATCCCCTCATAGAAGACCTCGAAGTCGCGCTTGGACTGAAGAGGGAGGATCTTAACCTTAATGCGAACAGGAAGGGCGTCCTTGCGGGCAACATGCGCATAATGGACACCTTCGGAAACGAACGGCAGGAAATAGACGCAAGCAAGCTCGGGAGGTCCGGCTGGGCAATACCAAGCGACGTGGACAAGGAGATAGAGTTCGTGGACGTAAAGGCGAAGTACGTGCTGATAGTCGAAAAGGATGCGCTCTGGCAGCGGCTCAACGAGGACGGGATCTGGAAGAAGGAGAACATGATACTGATGTCATGCATAGGCCAGGCCGCAAGGGGGACCAGAAGGCTGATCAGGAAGTTCGCCGACATGGGCCTTCCAATATACGTGCTCAACGACGCAGACGCATGGGGCTGGTACATATACTGGACGATAAAGACGGGAAGCATAAACCTGGCCTACATGGGCGACTCTATTGCGACCCCCGAGGCCAAGTTCATAGGGGTGACGATGTCGGACATAGAGCACTATGATTTCCTTCAGGGATTGACCCTCAAGGCGACCGAGGTCGATCTGAAGAGGGCGGAGGAGATGCTATCCTACCAGTGGATAAACAGGCACAAGGAGTGGGCGGACGAATTGAAGAAGGTCATAAAGATGAAGACAAAGCTTGAATCGGACGCTCTGCAGGGGCCAAGGCTCACGTTCGTGCAGGACTACATAAAGGAGAAGATAAAGAACAAGGACTTCCTGCCGTGACCTGTGAGATTATGCAGGATTTTGATGTGATAATCGTCGGCGCAGGCAGAACGTGATCGAAACGGCAACTCGTGAAGTCAAAGGTCGGGAACTGGGCAAAGGACAGGTTTGCCCTTGGGGCGTACAGCTACGCCACCGTTAACTACAAGATGCACCGCGCCGAATTAAGGAAGCCCGTAATGAACAGGATATTCTTTGCCGGAGAGGCGGCATACAGCAAAGGAATATCGACAGTTGAGGATGCGTTCGGAAGCGGGCTTGAAACTGCAAGGGAAGTGCTCAGGATATTGTGAGAGCGACCCCTCCCATCCACTTTGCCGTCCAGTTGTACGCGAACCCGATTATGCCCGACACCATGAATGCGGTTACCGGGCTCACTATCACCTGCGTTATGAATCCAACTACCGAAAATGTGAGCAGTCCTCCTACGAACCCGATAATAAGCCCTCCTGCCCCCTCTATCTTGGCATAGGACAGAACCCCTATGCTTTTGAGTTCCTTGCCCTTGAAGTTCAGTACTATGGGCCCAATATTCTGCGCAAGGAAGTTGTAGACCAGTGCCTCTATCACCCCAATAACGAAGTATGCAATGCCGAAGCCGACAACCAGAACGAAGAATAAGATAATCCCGAGGAAGCCAAGCACCGCGCCCGAGAGCACCGGTATGTATCTGGCTACGAGCCCGCCGAACGCTATGAATATTATTCCCACCACGGCCCCGATCACCGCGCCGAATGTGCCAAGCATCTTCCCGTTTGACATCGGGTCAACAGCCTTCAGCCTGCCGCTTGACAGGGTTATCCTGATGCCTCCTATCCTGTCCGCGAAAACATTGTAGAGGAACGCGATTATGGCGCCGAAAACGAATCCCCCTATCGCGAGTATTATCGGTATGATTACCGCGAATGCGCCTATCCCTAATGATGCGAGAGGCCCAAGCCTCATGCCATGCGCGAATCCCGATGCCGCCAGCAGTATCAGGTCAACTATTACGCCTACTATGAACATCAGTACAAGGTATATCCTTGCGATGGAAATCTCGTCTATGTGCTTCAATGTCTGCATAAGATCATCCGTTGAATATTATCCCTTGATGGAAAACGCTGCGTCATGCGCTGCGATGCCCTGTGTGGCGGTACTCGTGGAGGGTGATCCTGTAGCCCCCGATCCTCCTTGCAAGCCAGTTGTAAACCAGTGCGACCGCCCCTGCTATCAGGAATGCGCCTATCGGTACTAGTATTATGCTGGTCAGGAAGCCAAACGCGGACATGCTTGCAACTCCGTCTATGAACCCGATTATCAATCCCGCAACGCCGTTTATCTTCGCATACGACAATGCTCCTATGCGCCATAGCTCCCTACCGCGGAAATGAAGTATTACCGGCCCTATATGGCGCGCAAGGAAGTTGTAGACAATCATCGAGAATATGCCCAGCAGGAAGCTTCCCAGGATGCCTATTATTACCGTGATTATCAGCAGCGCAGCGCTGAACGCGCTCCCTGAAACATTGGATACTCCGAGATAGTTCAGTATCGTGCCTCCAAAGGCGGCAAGCACAAGTCCTATCGCTACTCCAAATATGAGCCCGAATACCGCCACTACCTTCCCATAGGACATCGGGTCCACAGCCCTCAGCTTATCTCCTTTCAGGTCTATTTTCACCCCACCTACCCAGCCAGCTATGACGTTATAGAGCCACGAGCCTACCAGCCCGACAAGGAACCCGAACAGTATGAACATGAGAACCAGCACAACAAAGGCCAGTATGAAAAACGCGGGGATGCCTGCAATATGCGAAAGCACGCCTGCGCTCCCAAGGTGCATCGCTGCTGCAGACAGTATTATCGCATTTTCAACTATGCCGACTATGAGGAAAAGTATGGCATATACCTTGGCAACCGATAACGGGTCTATTTTTTTTAACGTGAACATTAAAACAGGGAAAAGTGGTAATTAACGCATATAAATGTTTGCAATGCGCGGCTAGACCTTGACGACAGGGTCAACGCCCCTTATGTCCAGCTTGTGCAGCGTTGCGTCGGGGTTGTCGTAATAGGCCTTGACGGTCTCGCTTATGCTCCTTATGTCCCTTTTGCCAATCCCGTTCATCTTCTCCAGTATCATCGCCCTCACCCTCTCCTCCGCAAGTATCGCCTGCGGCGTTATGCCTACAAGGTTCGAGAGCATGTCCCTGTAGGTTACGCTCGGCAGTATCGGCGCCGCCCCTCCAGTCTTGTAGTCGTATTTGTAAAGGTCTGAGAGAAGCACCTGCGTCTCCAGGCCGGATATCTCAGATATCTGCGTGACCTTCCTCATCGAGCTGGTCGTGCTGTAGAACGAAGACACCACCACGATCGCGTCTATTACCGGCATTATGTCCATGGGTACGTTCATGGGCGTGTGCTGCAGCCTGTTTATTATGTCCCTTGATGTCGCTCCGTGTATGGTACCCATCGATATCTTTCCTATGTTCATCGCGGTTATCATGTCGTTTGCCTCCGCACCCCTTACCTCCCCGATTATGACAAGGTCAGGTCTCATCCTGAGCGCGTTCTTCACGAGCGCCTGCATCGGAAGGTCCTTGCTCGTCTCAAGCGCGGCGCAGTTCTCCACCTCGGAGGTGTCCAATTCGTACGTCTCCTCTATAGTCACTATTCGCTGGTCAGGCCTGAAGAAAGAGAACATGGCGTTGAGCAGCGTGGTCTTGCCTGCTGCAGGTATGCCCCCTATGAGGAGGTTTGCCGGCCTTACTTTCAGTCCGTCAACGTAAAGCCAAAGCCTTGCCGCTATGTCATAGTCCATTGTGCCGTTGTTTATCAGGTCTATTATGCTCAATGGCGTCCTCTTCATGTTCCTTATCGTTATGTTCTGCCCTAGCGGAGAGCTGACAACGTTCGCCCTGCTGCCGTTCGGCAGGTGTATGTCCATTACGTTGCCGTCATATTCGGTGTTTGTCATGTAAAGCTTGAGCTTTGCGACGAACCTCGAGAGGACCTCCCTGTCGTCCAGCTTCTCCTCCAGCTTCTGCAGTCCCTTCCTTGAATTGAATGCGAAAATGCCCTCCGTGTGGTTTATCATTATGTCCTCGATGTCCTCATCCACAAGCAACTCTGCAATGGGATAGAAATTATTCATGTCCTCTACTATCTTGTCTATGTCCGCCTGCGCCATGAGAGGCTCTATCCTTAGCGCCAGCTCCCTTACGCGCTGGTTCCTCTTGTTCACGTCCGTTACGATCCAGAACAGGCCACCCATGTTCCGCAGTATCTCGTCCTCAATGGAAAGCAAACGGTCGTCAAGCCCTGCCATGCTGTAGTATCAAAAGGAAAATATATAAACCATCTATAACTTTCAGCCTGCTTGCGGAAGTATGGCATCGACTATGTAGTTCGGATCATACTTCATCAGCGCGTCGTATTTCTCGCCTGTCCCGAAATATAGGATCGGTATCCCGGTGGTGTGCGATATGGAGAGCGCGCCTCCCCCCTTCGCATCGCAATCAAGCTTCGTCAGTATTATGCCGTCTATCTTGATGTGCTTGCTGAATTCCAGTATCTGCTGTGCTATCTGGTTGCCCGATATGCTCTCCCCGACAAACACAATGACGTCCGGCTTGGACACCCTTACCATCTTTTCCATCTCGCTTATGAGGTTCCTGTTGGTCTCCTGCCTGCCCGCGCTGTCTATCAGCACAAGATCTATCGAATGCGACCTCGCATAGGCTATCGCGTCGAACGCTATGCTTGCCGGGTCTGCCCCGTACTTGCTCTTTATGACAGGCACGCCTATCTTGTTCGCATGGTGCTCTATCTGCTCGATCGCAGCCGCCCTGAAGGTGTCGCTTGCGGAAAGAACGTTGCTTATGCCTTTCTGCTTGAAATGGTATGCAATCTTCGCTATCGTCGTCGTCTTGCCTGCGCCATTCGGCCCAAGGAACAGTATCTTAACTGGAAGATTCCCTGATGCTTTCCTCCCATCAACTAGCATGTCGATGTCCAGGGCGTTGCCAATGTAGAGGACCGAGAATAATGACTCCCTCACAATCCTGGTTATCTCCTCCTTGATCTGCCTCGACTGTATCTGCCTGTTCTTCAGCTTTGAATCAAGGTCGTCGATGAACTGCTCAGTGGTGCCATAGGAAACGTCAGATTCAAGCATGTCTATCCGCAGCGTGTCTAGGAATCCGCGGATCTCCGACTCGTTGAGTTTTATAGACCCCATGAACGCCTTCTTTATCTTGGTGGTAAGCGAGAGCTTGATGATATCCTCATTTTTCCTGCCTCCTTTCTTCGGTTCCTGCCTTTGTTTTTCAGCAGGCCGCTCATCTTTTGCCGCAGGCGCATGCGGGGTTTCCTCTATTATAATCCCTTTTTCATGCGCAACGATTCCCTGTTCCCCGGGGTCGTGTTCTTCAATGCTTTCCTGCCCGTGCTCCTCTGGCGCAGTCGCTTCCTCCTGGGTCTCCTTCCCCTCTTTTTCTTCCTCTATCTGCGGAGCCGGCTGCTGCTCCGCCTGCTCCTCGCTTTTCCTCTCCTCCCTTTTTATGAAGCCCTTCACTGCGTCCGAGAGCTTCTTTCGCAGGTTGTCAAACATTTCGCTTACCTGATGTTCTCAAGTCTGTAAGATATTTCAAAAAGCGCGTTCTCTACGTCTTTCCTTCCCTTCGTAAGGCTGTTTATGTTGTCCGTGCTCCTCTTTATGAGCTCTGAGACATAGAGCTTTGCGTCGTCTATGTTCTTCTCGACAAGGACTCCTGCGCCGACCCCGACAATCACCTTGTTCGGGTCTGCAACCATGCTGGTCACGTAGAAGTCCCCTCCTATGCTGGTCAGGGTCTCCTTGCCGCTTACAGTTTCCATGCTCTCGAGCGTCTTCTGCGCCGAATTCAGCTCCTGGAGCTCCCTTAGCGCCACATTCATCGAGTTGCCTATTATCGAATACTGGTTCTGGTATAGCTGCTGCATGTACCTTAGCTCCTCAACGTTTCCTCCGGCTCTTGGCGCCGCCGGGCTGCTGTCCTTGGCCATATTATCGGTAATACTTTAACTTCCTGGTTAAAAATAGTTGCTGTAATTGAAGGATGGCAGACTATTCAAGCGCCTCTGTCATCCTTGCAAGCTCGTAACCTGTAGTCTCCCCTCCTGCGACCAGCGCGTTCGAGTTCGTTATCGTTGACAGCCCTATTGAGAGCGAGCCCGCATTCGCAGTGCTCTGCACCGAGTCGAACCCCGTAATCCTGTTCAGCTCGTTCTGCTCGATCGCCCTTACCCTGTTGTTAAGCACCAGCCCCTTGTTGGTCAGTATGTTGTTCGCCCCGACGGTCTTGAAGTCCCCTGTCTCCTTCCTTATTACCTCCACCCCCAATGCGTCGGCTATCAGCCTTTCCTCCTCTACTGTGTAATCCGGGTTTATTATCGCGATGCTGTCGTTTGCCAGTATGTTGCTGCCTATGGCGTTCAGGCTGCTCTCCAGTACAAGGACGTTCAGCCCGAGCTTCAGGCTCTTTATGTGCTCTATCTCGCTGTCGAGCGCGAGCATCGATATCACGATTCCGTTTGAGTTGGCCCTGCAGAACAGCCCAACAAGGTCGGAACTGGATATGCTTATCGGGATCGCGTCCACTTCAAGCGTCTTAGATACCATCTCTGCGGCGTTTTTTCCAGCGCCCTGGCCTATGAAAAGATGGTCGTCGCTTGCTGTGCCGAATACCCCAATATAGCTGCTTCCGACTATGTTGTACCTTGCAGTCTCCATGTCATTTCTTGCTTTCGGCCTTGGGCTTTGCATCGCTCTCCTTCGGCGCCGCCTTCTGCGCAGGCTTTCCCTCCTCCTTCGGCCCGGGAGCAGCCGGCTTCTCCGAGAACGGGGTAGCAGTTGCTATTCCCTTGTCGACGTTTATGTTTAGCTTAAGCGGCTTCATGCTCCTGACGTATTCCTTTATTATTATGGAGTTCAGCTCCTTGCTTATCCTAACGTTTTTCTCCTCGACCTTTACCGCGCCGGATATCTTCTCCTTGACGTACCTCGATACCCTCATGTGCCTCTTCCTCCTGGGCTGCGTCGAAAGGTAGTTCCTTATGTTTATTGTCAAAAGCCTGCCTGCCATATTATCCCTCTATCCTCAATTTCCTGCTCCTCCAGTTCCTGCTGAACATGTTCATGCCTATCTTCCTGTGCGTCCTAAGCGTTGCCAGCAGCGGCATCCTCCTCGCCTGCTTCATCTTCTTCCCGAGCCTTGCCTTCTTGTATTGGCTTTTCTTCGACATGATCATTTCCTCTTGAATTCTATGGTGGGCTCCTTCCTTTCCGTCAGCCTCCTCAATACGTCCATCAGTTGCGCCTCCGTCATCTTTCCCGCGATCCTGTTGCCCTGCACGAGCGACACGACCATCTTTACGAGCTGGTTGTACAGCTCGTAGTTGGAGACGCGTATGTTCATGAGCCTCTCGTACGCGTTTGCGTCGAGAAACTGCCTCATTATATCCTTCTTCTGCTCCTCGAGCTGCGCCGCCTTCATCGACTCGGCCAGCCTTTTCCTCATTTTTTTCCTGTACTGCTCCTCATCTTCCATAGGGCTCAACTGCTGTCAAGCTCCTTTGCTATCTTGTCTAGGAAAGACTTCCCCTGCGGGGTTATTACCCTTCCCTCCTTTGAATTCTTAACGTAACCAATCCTCTCAAGCCCCTGCAGCGCGTCCCTTATGATGCTGCCTCCAGACCTAACATGGTGCATCCTGTGGACCACGTGGCCCTTCCTGGAGCCGTACCTTGTCCTGAGCCGCGAAACCCCTATCGGGCCGTTGACGTAGACCTGCCTGAGTATCGATGCGCCCCTCATGTAGAAGAAGTCCTGGCTCTGCGGGACCCTCTCCTTGTTTGCGCCTGACTTGACGTAATCAACGTATTTGGGCTTCTCGAGCTTGCCCTTGAGCCTTTCTGCGGCTATCTTCACAAGCTCCCCTGACTTTACATCGTATACATTAGCCATTCAACTCACAGCATTCAAAAGCAGAATAACTGATAAGAAATTCGGTATTAATGAGGGCGGGAAACTATTAATACCTTGCTCTTCATGCGTCCAGCTTGCCTGGCAGGCATTCCCCTACCTGGTCCGATGGGATGATCACTGCCGCAATCCCGTCCAGTATCCTTGCATACCTTTCAACTGAGCCCGCATTGACTACGACGATCAGCCTGTCGTAGCATTCGGCCCGTCCGGCCATCATCCTGAGCGTGCTGCTTTCCGACTTCGATCCCGTCTCATACTCTATCGCTATCCTTTTGCCGTTGCGGAAGGTCTCTATGTCCGGCCCATTTGAATTGTCTATCACCCTGTTATCTATCCCTAACGAGCAGAGAAATGCCGAAATCCTAGCCACCCACACCTCGTGCTCTATGCTCAGAGAATTATTGTGCCACATGACCCAGTGCTGCTTATTATTTTCGAAATCGGTGTCCAGCGCGTCTGCCTTGCCGCTGCGTATCAGGCAGTCAAGCGCATTATCCATGTTGCGCAATGAACCCCTTTCTATCGGCTTTCTTGCATTAACAGCAAGAAAGGAGGCGGCTTCGGCTTCCGACAGCTCCTTATTCTCACTGACACCGGTGAACTCCCTTGTCTTTACAACAATAGGCATTCGGAATGCATTGCTCACCATTATCGCCTCCCCTTTCCTGAGCGAGCATATCCTGTTCCGCACAGGATCCATCATCGCGCCGCTTCCCCCTGATATTATTCTCGACACGTAGCTCGTTTCCGACGGTTCCCTTGCGAAGAACGTTATGAACGTGGAGCTGTTCGCTATTATCTTCCTGTTGAGGGTGCTTGCCGCATGCGTGATTATTATGACGCCAACCCCGTATTTCCTGCCCTCCTCTATCAGCCTTCCAATCACGGCGTTGCCGCTCGACTCGTCTACAAGGAACTGCGCCTCATCTATCATTATGTACAATTTTATCGGAACGTGCTTTGCGCCGTCGTGCATCGTAGCATACAGCCTGTTGAGAAGCTCGCCGATGTATATCAGCTGCGCCTCCCTGCTCCTCATCCTGCCAAGCGAGAAGGATGAAAGGCCGCTTGACAGCCCCTTTATGCCCACTGAACTGCCCATGAACGCCGAATTATTCAATAAGGATATCCTGTCCCTCAAATGGTTGAGCGTATTGCGCTCCCCCACGGTCTTGGAGTTTCCTATGAATATGTTCAGCTCGTCAAGAAGGTCCCTTACCGTCGGCGCCTTTCTGATGGTCCTGTCGCCCCTGCTTCTTGCACCCGCCTTCCTGTATGTGTACCACAGGCATTCTCCAAGCTTCGTGGTCTGTATGTATCCGAGCGAGTATATCTCCTTGAGGAGCCTGGACAGCTCGGCTATCCTCTCCGAAACGCTCGCCCCGTCAAGCTCAAGTATGTTTATCCCAGAGTATGTCGCCTCATGGACGCTGCCTCCCATCCCCCTTACCAGGTCGGAGTGCTCGTCGTGCGCGTCGAAGATTATGCATGCTATGCCGGATTTCCTTATGTCCGAGAGCATGGACTTGAACAGGGTGCTCTTGCCGAATCCGCTCATTCCCGATATCACCATGTGCGGGTTGGGCTCAAGCCCAGGCATTACCGACACCGCGCCCCCTGCCTTCCTCCACGAGAAGAACGAATCCCCGAATGAGGGCCTACCATGCGAGAAGAACATCTCATTTCTCCTTTCCAATACTGCTGTCTTGTCCCCTATGCCTATGCTGAAACCGTTCCGGCCGCCCCGTCGCAGGGCTTTTGCCATGCTGCCAAGAATTGCCATTGTATTGTCGATAAAATTCATTAGAACACCTTACGGAAGTAATTTAAAGCCTAAAAAGAGAATCCAACTTACATGCCAGGGTGGCAGAATCCGGTAACGCGCCGGTCTTGAGCTTCAAGGCTGCAAGAGCTGATTAGTGATGCGAACAGGCAAACCGGTGCCCGCAAGGGCTTTAGGGTTCAAATCCCTACCCTGGCGAATTAAAATTGGCTGATGCGAAGCCAGGAAACCGTCTGACTAAGCCGATACAAAAATTACAAGATGCCGCAAGATTGATGTCAGAGCAAAAGCACAACAATATCCTCAAAGAAATAATGCCCCTTTGCGATTATCTCTGCGCCCAGTTTTTGCACGTCCTTCCCATAATCATTGAAAGAGCTCTCCAGGAGCAGAACCGCATGCCTCTCGAGCAAATGGTTCCTGTATGCGCCTATGAACCTGTCTATTAGCTCCCTGCCTTCCTTTCCTCCGTCAAGATCCTTTTCCGCTATTTCATTGCTTGCAAGATACGGAGGATTGAAGATTATCGTGTTGAATTTTCCTTCTATGCCTTCGAACAGGTCAGATTTAACGAATTTTCCCCTTGCACCGTTCAGCGATGCGTTGGATCTGGCGCAACTGACCGCCTTATCGTCTATGTCTGCGAACGTTACCTCGCATCCGTTAATTGCGGCAATTATGCCTTGTATTCCGCTGCCCGTGCCAAGGTCAAGCACCTTGCCGAATGCATGCCTGTTGACCTGCTCTGCCAGGAGCATCGAGTCCTCCCTGGGGTAGTATACCCCTTCGCAGGATTTTATGGTAAGACCGCCAATCTCCACATTTATCATTTAATGTAAAAAAATAAAAAAGAAAAAGAAAACTCAGCCTTGCACCCTTCGCCTTGCCCTGTGGGAAATGCCGTCCGTTCCTATCCTTGCCTCAACGATGTAGCTTGCGTCCTTTCCTGCCATGTGCATGCGCTCCTGTATCTTCCTGAGCTCTATCTCCTCACTTATCTGCGATACAAGGCTCTCGCGCATGCTTATGTCCTCCATCATTGATTCTATCCTCTGCATTTCCGGCATGTCCTTCAGGTACACCTCATTCATCTCCCTGATCAGGGAGTCTATCCACCTGCAGAGCTCACGCTCGCACCTGTTTGGCCTCAAAGTCCTTACCCCAGAATCCGCGCCTCTCGCTACACACAGGCACATTGCCTCAGAAAAAGCACCCGTCTATCCGCAGTTTGCCTATTTGTAAGCGCAGGCTTGCGCATCTTTGCTTACTGTTATGCACTTACTTATTTATATATTTGTTTATTTTGGTAAATAAACCTATACTAAAATAAAAAGCATTAAATACTTTTACGTGCATAAAGAATACGGCTGAAAAGCCGACCTCAGAAAACGCGCCTGCGCTATTGCGCAGGCATTTCATTCTTGCTCCACGTCCTTGAAACAAGCCTCTTTATCAGCTGCTCGCCTATTTCCTTGCCTGCCATGCTGTCCGCAAGCACCGCCTTGAACGAGCCGGCCCTGCCAAGCCTGTCAAGGTTCTCCTCCTTGTTCGCCTTTGATATTATCTCTATGCTTGGGTTCTCCGTCTTTGCGGTTATCGCAATCAGCGCATTCTGCACGTCGTCCTTGGCGCAGGCGACGATGCACCTTGCCCTTGATATGCCTGCAATCTCGAACGTCTCGATTGAACGTATGTCCCCCTCGAAAGCCATCTCGCCTTCCTTGTAGAGCATGAGCGCGTCCTTTCTGTTTTCCGCTATTGTTACCGCCTTAAGGTTCGCCGCCCTGAGCTCGCGCAAAAGCGCCTGAGCGAACCCGTTGTACGGCACCACTATCACATGCCCTTTCATGCGCTTTATCTTCCCAAGCATTATCTTTTCCTGCAGGTTGAAGTTGTTTATGAATTCAAAGAACCACGTTGCAAGTATCACTGTAAGCAACGGGAGGACCGGCGCGTCAAGCAATTTTGAGACAAATATGAGCGGATTTGACGCGGAGGTGAAGCTTATCAGGTCATAGCCCACCTGCAGCGAATCAAGCATGTCGTCCAAAACGGCCACCTTCGGACTCAGGCCGCCCGCAACGGAAAACAGGAACGACAGTACCAATACTGCGACAACGATTATTATCAACATGTGCTGGGTTCTTTTCATTCGGCTCACTATATCCTTGCAATCGTTTCTCCTAGCTCCATCCCGGCAACGACCTCAGGCACCAGGCACATGGTTGCTCCCCCGCGCTCCATCTTCCTGACGCTTGTCTCGAACCTGGCCCTGGTTATTATTCTTACCTCCGGGTACATGTGGTGCAGTGTAACTATCCCCAGAAGATTTACGAAGTCGCTTTCTGTGGCGAAAACGACCGTTCTGGCATTCCTAACCGACGCGGCGTCGAGTATCTTCCTGTCGGTGAAATCTCCCTCAATTATCCCTATGTTAAGGTCCTTGAGCAGGTTCGTCTTCTCCTGGCTCTTGTCAATCACCAAATATTTAATTCCCCTTCCGTTTAGGTCCTCTATCAGGCGCTCGGCGAGCATGGAGTATCCGCATACAACCACATGCCCTTTCATGCGGCGTGCGCTCATGAGCACGGTAAGCTTGGACTTTATGTCTATTGACGAAACCATGTTTATGAACGCGGCTATAATGAACGCGATTATTGCCGCCTTTGCGAGCCCGTCTATTATCGATGTTGCCATAAGCACGTAGAAAGGCGTTCCCACGTTTCCGGAAACGGCAGCAGCTATGAACACCTGCGAGGACTCCGCATTGGACCCGAACAGCGCCGCCATGGTGTAATAGCTGGCCGCGTAAAGGTTATGCACCAGCGAATAGATTACCGACACGGAGAAAACAGCGAAGGCAAGCGCTATGAGAAGGAGTATGATTATCACTCGCTTGGCGGAATCCTCAGCAGTTTCAACGCTCTTGTCTGCCATGCGATTACTTTGTCTTTATTATTTCGTTAACGATCTCCTTGCTCGCAGCCCTCTGCGGCATTACTATGTAGTCTGCGCCGGCCTCTATCAGCTTCTCGCGCACGAACTCGTCGTTCGCCCTTGCGGCTATGAACAGCTTCCTGTTGAGGTCATGCGCGGCAAGCACGGTGAAAAGGTTCTTTGCATCGTCGTCAAGCACTACGGCTATCGCCTTTGCGCTGTCAATTCCGGCACTCTTGAGCACTTTCGAATAGGTGCAGTCGCCCTCTATCCCGCGGTGCCCTGATTCCTTGATGTGGTTTATCTTCTTCGGGTCTATGTCTATCACAACGAAGTCCACATTGTACTCCGAAAGCACGTCCACGACCTTCTGGCCCACTATCCCGTATCCGCACACTATTACGTGGTTCTCAGCATTGACCCTTGCCATTAAAAGCCCTGAGCAATATTGGATGGCAATTATTTAAAGCATATTAAGAGCGGGCGATTGATGCGATCGGCGGTAATTTTTTCCTCTGCCTTGCCATTTCCAGCGAATTCATCCAGTCCAGAATGTGCTCCTTCCCCCTTTTTATCTCCATTAACCCCTTCCAGGATTCCCTTTCCCGCATGTCAAGATATTCCATTACAAGGAACGGCTTGTTCACAACTGCCTCCCTGAATTCCGCAACCAGCGCGATATCCGAATAGTTTGCCAGCCTTCTTGAATTTGAGTTAAACGTATTATTGAATGCATCATCCTTTACCCCTGCATATGGGTTCTTGATGCGGGCATCCACGAAGCTTATAGCGCCTATAACGAGATCTCTTCTGAAACCGGAAAGCGATTGCCCTATCCTGCCCCTGTTACGCTCAATCTGCTCGAGCGCCGCACTGATCTGGTCCTCTTCCTTCCCGTTGCCGCTGCCGAAAGTCCTGAGGATCTTTGTGATGCTCGTAGGCGGTATAAATGTCATGATCTCTTTGTCCTTCGAGTCGTACCATACGGTATAGAACCGGCCGTCAAATTTGAAGAGAAGAAGGTTCCTTTCGTTTTTCTGCCTAAGTAGGAGCAAGAACTGTCCGTTCGTGAGCGTTTCTATCATCGCCCTTCTGACGCGCTGGTCGTACTCCAGATTGTACCGTTCGCTGGCCCTTTGCTTGGCGTGCAAGAACCTGCCAATTCTGTCCTTTTCCATTTTTACCACATAAGGACTTGCGAAGAAAGAAATAAAAGCAATATGTTCAATCAATCGGAGCAACTAAAAGTAAATTAGCTCTAGCGTATATATTGGGCTTGCGCTTGAGATTATTCCTTTATTGGCTTTATAACTTTTCTACAATTTTTACTGCCACAATTACAGACCATAGCATCCCCAGGCACCATAGTCTCAGAGTAATCTGCAGTTATCTCTTCGTCCTTTGCAATGTCCCCTTTTGCAACATCACAAAAATCTTTTGCATTAGTATTTGCATCACATGAATGGTTTACACAGTTTTCTGGGAATCCCATTACAATATTTTTGCCTTTGTAACAACACACAATTCGTTTTTCCTCATCTGAGAGCGAACTCAACTGCTCTGAAGTAATTTGTATAGATGTGTGCCATCTGGTGACAATCTCACCATTTTTAAAATCTCTTGCTGCAAATAGCCCTCTCCCTTCAATTTTTGATTTCTTAACAACCACGTCTCCAGTTTTATTTACCTCAATATAAACACAGCAATTTGGGATAATGTCGAACCTAAACCTGATTTAGCTCCAGCCAGATTCGAACTGGCGTTTACGGCTCCAGAGGCCGCCGTCCTTGACCACTAGACGATGGAGCTAGCAGCTAACTTATTGTAGATTGACCTTTATATAATATTTCCTCTGAATTCATATGATGAAAATGCGCCATACCACGTCAATGCTTGAGATAAGGGACATAATAATAGCGGACGCCGTCCTGATAGTCGCCTTCTCGCTTACGATTACCGGAGGGATATCCGCATTCCAGGGCAGTTCCAATGCGCTCTCCACCTTCCTTTATTACCTGCCGATAGCCGCCGTTGCGGTGAGCCTCAGCTTCATACTTCACGAGCTCATGCACAAGTTCGTTGCGCAGAGGTACGGCGCGGCTGCGGAGTTCAGGACGTCGTTTACCGGCTTGGCGATAACACTTGCGACCGGCGCTTTCGGCTTCCTTCTTGGAATACCTGGCGCAACCTACATATACACCAACAGGTTCACGGACAGGGAGAACGGAATAGTCTCGATAGCAGGGCCGCTCACCAATTTCCTTGTCTTCGGGATATTCCTGATTGCGGGAATCATTCTGGACCCTGCAAAGGGCAGCTATCTCTCGAACACGATATCATTCACGGTTTTCATAAGCATACTGCTAGCGTTCTTCAACATGCTTCCGATGTACCCGCTTGACGGCAGCAAGGTTTTCCGCTGGAACAAGCCCATATATTTCGCAACCATGGCCGTGATATTCGTGCTTCTGCTCATATTCACGAGCATTGGCATACTGGACCTTGCGATCATCTTTGCGATAGCGCTGATATTCTCGCTTTTCTACAGGTTTGCGCTATAGCCCTTGCGATTACCTGGCCAATAATCTGCCCTTGCAATCATGCTCAAGCAGGTAAATTCCCAATTTATTGCCTTTCTAAAGCCCAAAATCGCCGCATTTTTATGACGCAATCCTATGCCAGAGTATTTATAAGTATTTTAGCAAGTATTTATGTGTTGTAATGCCGGACGAACCTGCAAAAAACGACGTTGCAGAAGCCAAAATCCCCCAAGCCCAAGAGACGACGACATCGATAGATGCGCTTCTCGCGTTTCTCAAGGAGAAGGGGAAGAGCGAACTCAACAGCATTGCCGTCAAGCTCAACGTGGATCCGAGGATCGTCGAGAAGTGGGCCAAGGTGCTCGAGGCGGGCAGCCTCGTCAGGATATCCTACGAGGTGGGCAAGATGTACCTTGAACCCACAAAGCTGGCGGCGGAGCAGACGCAGGATTTGAAGACAAAGACGGACGTGACGAAGTACATAGTCGGGGAGGACCTTGCGGTGGACAAGATGTCCCTGGACAAGTACTCGAAGAACATACAGGACCTGGACATCTCGATAGACAACATAGACAAGATATACAAGCAGAAGCTTCCGGAGGTGCAGAAGATACTTGCGGAGGTGAACCGCGCCTATGTCCCTCTGGAGGCAAAGGAGCGCAGCATCAAGGGCATGTTTGACGACACGCAGAAGGACTTCAACGATATCAATGCAAAGGCAGATGCGCTGTACGCCAAGCTCAATGGCTTCTCGTCCAAGCAATCGGAATCGAGCATCTCCGACCATATGCTCAAGCTGAACAGGGTGCTGGACAGCGTAAAGGAGACGCAGAAGGCGATAGAGCAATCGGAGGAGGCCTTCAGGAAGGCCTTCCAGGAGATAAAGGACGATGCCGAATCAAAGACAAGGGAGCTCAACAAAAACCTCATGGAGTCAAGGAAGGAGGCGGAGAAATCGCTCAGGACGAACTCGCAGCAGCTCGGCGAGATAATAAAGTCCATGAAGGACAGCTCGAAGTATGCCCAGCAGATAGTCGGAGAGGTGAACACCTACAAGAAGGAGTTCGAGAGGGCCAGGAACGACGTAGAGGTATTGCGCCGCGATTTCACGGACAGGTATACAAAGATGAGGCAGGGCATAGAGTCCGATGAGAAGATAATAAAAGTGCATTCAGAGAAGATGAACAATGCGGTCGAATCGATAAGGAGGCAGTTCGGAAACGCAGCCAAATTCGACGAGGACATAAGGAAGTGGCGCAAGGACATGGAGGAGATGACGAAGGACATAACAATCCAGAAGGCGGAGATAGCCAGGCTCACATCGCAGCTGAACGCGCTGGACACATCCAGGCTGTCAGTTGAGGCGAAGGCCGAGAAGGTCCGCCAGGTGTCCGAAGCTGAATCTAAGACAAAGGAAACCGCAAAAAGGATAAGGGGCACCATAAAGAAAATCGCAAAGGAGATGGGCGACAGGAACGTCGCCGATGTGCCAGACGACTCCGGTGACAAGTGATGCCCGACAAGACAATAAAGATACTTGCTGAATACCAGCTTGATGCCAATGGCACCAACGTAAAGATAAAAATATCCGAAGGGGAGGAATTCGTGCCCCTTTACGATGTCACATTTCCCGGGATAGGGGATGCGACAAAGCTGCTCATAATGTCTTTGAGGGGGGAACTCACCTCGATGGTGCCCATAGACCCGGCAAGGATAGAGGACAAGCGCTATCTTCAATCCCTGAACAGCAAGTACATAGACGCAGGGAACATCCTCATAGACAAGTACGTTCCTGGCACCAACGACGAAACGAAGAGGCTTCTAACCTCGTACATACTGAACATGATGCTCGGCCTCGGGGACCTGGAGGCGCTGATAGCTGACGAGAACCTTGAGGAGATCGCGGTAAACGGCCCTAAGGACTTCATATGGGTCTTCCACAAGCAGCTCGGATGGTGCAGGACAAACATAAAGCCGGCAAACGACAACCAGATATACGACCAGGCCTCCCAGATAGGCAGGCGAATAGGTAGGGAGATAAACAACCTTGCACCGCTCATGGACGCGGAGCTGTCGGACGGGTCGAGGGTAAATGCGACCCTTTATCCGATATCCCAGTCAGGTAACACGATAACAATCAGGAAATTCTCAAAGAACCCGTGGACCATGCCTGCGCTTGTAAAGCTGAAATCCGTGTCCCCCGAAATAGCGTCGCTCATATGGCTGTGCATTCAGAACGAGATAAGCCTTCTCTTCTCCGGGGGAACAGCTTCCGGAAAGACGAGCTTCCTGAACGCATGCAGCATGTTCTTCCCCGCAAACAGGAGGGTCATCTCGATAGAGGAGACAAGGGAGCTTGAGCTGCCCCACTTCCTGCAATGGATTGCGATGGTCTCAAGGGATCCGAACCCGGAGGGGAAGGGAGAGGTGACGATGTACAAGCTCATGGTCAACGCGCTGAGGCAGCGTCCCGACATAATGCTTGTCGGGGAAGTTAGGACACAGAAGGACGCGGAGACCCTGTTCGAGGCAATACACACCGGCCACTCCGTATACGGGACGGTCCACGCAGACAACGCGCAGGACACCATAATCAGAATGACAAACCCTCCTATCGACATACCGAAGATAACGATGAACGCGCTTGGCGCCATAGTCGTGCTTTTCAGGCACAGGTCAAAGGGCATAAGGCGAATGCTGGAATTCGGAGAGGTACTGAACACGGGCGACGCCAACGTGCTGTACAAATGGAACATAATGGACGACAGGTTCGTGCAGATTGGAGAGATGACCAGGCTCATGGACACGCTCACGCTTTATGGTGGGCTGACAAAGGGCGACATGACTACTGAGATACAGGAAAGGTCAGGCATAATGAACTGGATGGTGAAGAACAATGTGACTGACATAGACGATGCGGGGCTGGTCGTTGCCAACTACTACAAGCACAAGGACAAGGTGCTCCAGATAGTAAAGGACGACGTGCCATATTCAAAGGGGCTTTTCTAGGGATTTGATGGAGGAATACGAGGAGCTTGCTGCCGACGTGGAAAAGGCAGAGAAGGAATCCACAAGGCCGCAGTTCGGCACGCTTGATTTATCGTCGATAGCATCGGCCAAGGAGCGCCCCCGCCCGCAATTCGGCCCGATGCTTTCAGCTGCGCTCTCGATAGAGAACGAATATGCGAGGGCGGAGCTGCAGAAAGCAAGGCAGAGGCCCCGCCGCTCGGTACAGCAGGAGCAGCAGGCGCCGACGCAATTCCCCAGCAAAACGGCGGCGGAGCAGCTGCAGAAGCCGCAGGAGCCGAAGCCCTCCCCGTCAAACATATTCAATTTCAACATGTCATCGAATGCCAACGCGCCGAAAGCCGTTTCGGAGAAACCACAAAAGGAAAGGCAGGAAGGCCCGGCCAACCCGCAATCCAACCAACTGCCTCCCAAAACCGAACATGCGGAAAACGGGCCAATGGAAGGAGCTGGCGGCACCGCGCAGCCGCAGCAGCTATCCGATGCAAGATCCGTGGAAAAGGCAAGGATGGAGGCCGAGCTTGGCGAGCTGCGCATGCGCAAGGAGGAGCTTGAGACGGCGACCAGCGCCAACGAGCAGAAGCTCAAGGAATACCAGGACAGGCTTGAGGGCACGAAGAGCGCGCTGGACAAGGCGCAGACAGCGCTGCAGTCCTCAAAGTCCGACTACGAAAGGATGGTGCAGCAGCGCTCGAAGGATGCGGCATCTCTGCAGCAGCAGATAGAGCAGCTCGTGTCAAAGAGGAAAGGATTGGAAGGAACAATAGCCGGCGCGTCGAGGACCGGGTCCGAGCAGAGCGAGAAGCTGAAATCGCTTGAGGCCGAGAAGGCAAGGCTATCAGAGGAGATAGAGTCGCTCAAGGAAAAGAGGGAGAGCATAGAAACCTCAGCAAAATCCGGGTCCGAGCAGCTTGACAAATACCACAGCAGGCTTGCGGACACAAAATCCGAGCTGGCGAAGGCGGAGGCGGCGCTCAAGAGCGCAAGGGATGAATACGAATCAATGCAGAAGGCCACGGCAAGGGAGCTTGAGGCATCGAAAAGGAGCATATCCGACCTAGACAAAAAGAAGCAGGACCTGGAGGACAGGATAAGGAAGAACAGGATAATGCAGGAGCAGATGGAGCTTGAGTTCCAGAAAAGGAGGGCAGACCTGGAGAGGCAGGAGGAATCAGCAAGGCAGGCCTCAGTGGAGAAGGCGAAAAAGGAGCAGGAAAAGAGGGAGGCCGCCGCAAAGGCGAAGAGGGAGATGGAGGATGTCGCAAAGAAGATGAAGGGCGCCGCACCCGCATCGCCGTCATTCGAGCCGCAGATGCGTTCCGGACTGCTAATGACGGTGCTTTCAATTCCTGACCAGGCATCAGAGCTTGAAAAGATAATAGAGGGAATGCAGGAGCATGTATTTAACGAAGAGCAGCTCAAGATAATAAAGAATGAGGTGTATGGATTAAGGAGGGAGCTGAGCCGCAAACGGGAAAAATACTCGGTGGGGTCGACAGACCTTGAGAGGTCGATGTCAATCCTCAGAGACGAACGGCTCAGGGAGGCAATAGCAATGCTGGGCGCATCATGATGGGCATCTTCGGCAAGAAAAAGGAAACAAAGGCCAACGCGGCCACCAAGCAGCCGCCGCAATCCCCTCCCGCGGCGCCGCCGCAAACCCCGGAGCAAAATCAACCGCAAGCATCGCAGCAAAAAACCAACACAAGGCCGCAATTCATCTCAACGATAGCGCAGAAAGCTGCCACAACCCAGAAGAGGCAGGGCACGCCAAGCTTCAAGCTCTACCTTGAGGGCATGGGCGCAAAGAAGAAGGGCCTGGAGCACGCGCTGAAGGAGCAGGGCGTCAAGTCCAGCCTCTACGAGTTCGTAAGGAACATGCTGATTGCAGGAATCATGCTCGGAATAGTGATTGGAGCCACGATGATCATACTCTTCCAGCACCTTGGGGTCGCACCGCCCAAGAACTACCTGCTCGGCGGAATGCTGGGCGCGGTCATGGCATACATGGCATTCAACATGTTCCTCGACTTCCCCACGCACAAGACGGCCGGCAGGTCGAAGAACATAGAGAGGGACATACTCTTCGCCGCAAGGGACATGATAATATCATTGCGTTCAGGAATGCCGCTGTTCAACGCGATAACATCGATAAGCACTGGCTATGGCGATGCAAGCGCCGAGTTTGCGAAGATAGTGGAGAGGGTGCAGATAGGCATGCCGCTCGACGAGGCGATCGACCAGACGGTATCTGAGTCGAAAAGCCAGTCATTCAGGAGGATAATGCTCCAGGCGTCCGTCAGCATACGAGCAGGCGCAGACGTCGTCTCCGCGCTGCAGAGCGTCATAGACCAGCTTTCGCAGGAGCGAATTATAGAATTGAGGAGGTACGGCCAGCGACTAAACGCGATCGCTATGTTCTACATGCTGTTCGGGATAATACTTCCGAGCATGGGCATAGCGGTAGTGACAATACTCACAACGTTCATTGCGGTATTCACCGTAAACACTACGGTGCTGGAATTCGCACTTGTGGGCATAGTGTTCCTGCAGATAGTGTTCCTGATGATGATAACCGGGTCAAGGCCGGTGTTCAGCCTGTGATTGTATGGAGATAAGATTCGAGAGGCTAGTTTCAAGGAATGTCGGAAAATTCCTGTCAAGGGAGGCCGACCTGGCCGGGGTAAAGATAACCCTGGAGAAACTGATACGCCTAATGATTGTCGGGGCGTTCGCCGCGTTCATAGCTGTGGCGCTCGTGCTCTACTACTTGAAGTTCAGCATAGCAATCTATGCGGCCGGGGGCATAGGCGCCGCCGTTCTCGTAGTGGTTCTGTCGTACATGATCCTTGAGTTCAGGATAGACGCCAGGAAGACTAAGCTTGAGACCATACTTCCCGACTATCTCCAAATAACCTCGGCCAACCTGAGGAGCGGAATAGCGCTTGACAGGGCGATGCTGCTTGCCGCGCGCCCGGAATTCACATTCCTGAGCGAGGACATAAAGGAGATGAACAAGCGGATATTCGGAGGCGAGAACTTCGAGGACGCGCTCAGGAACCTGGCAGACCATTACAGGTCTTACCAGCTTAGCCATGCGATAAGGATGATACTGGAATCGCTTAGGTTCGGCGGAGCCATGGCAGACCTGATAGAGCAGATATCGAAGGACATGAGGAACCAGCAGATGACCCAGAAGGAGGTGTCGGGCCAGCTCTTCATGTACAGCATATTCATAGCTTTCGCAGGATTGATAGCCGCGCCTGTGCTTTATGGCCTTACGGCGCAGATGATAATAGTCACCGATGCAGTATGGAAGGGAATACTCGCCCAGAACCCGGGAGGGCTGCCAAGCGCCGGGGTTTCCTTCCTAAAGCCGAGCCCGCCGAAGATAACCCCGCAAACATACCACAACTTCTCGCTTGTGGCAATAATCGTCATAACAGGGTTCGCGGCCCTTATAATGGCAGCAATATCCAGCGGATCCGCGATAAAAGGGCTGAAGTACCTGCCCGTCTTCATAATAATAGGCATAGCGATATTCATTGTGGTGCAGACGGTGATAGCCGGGGTATTCGCCGGACTTGGCGCCGGCGTGTGAGCCCCGCCCAAAAAGGGCTAGGGCTGCGAATATGCGACGCCGCATGCCCCATACGACATGTTCTCATTGGTGCAGGGTATGCCCGAACCCGAGTATATCGTTCCGGGGTTGAGCGCGTTGGCCGAGTTCAGCGTCATGTTCAAAAGGCCGTTATACGGTTCATCCAGCGGCCAGTCCGCTACAAGCGCATTGGACTGCGTTGTGAATGCCGCTGGAAGGCTGTCATTGAGATAAAGGTCCTGCATGCCAACGGAGTTCACCGTATAATTGTATACCTGCACGTCCGCTATCTTGCCATTGAAGAAATCCTTCACGGTGCCTTGGTAGCCTGCGCCTATGTAAATGCTGCTGCCTCCGTATGCTATGTAGGATCCGGGGCCTACATATGGCACCACGCTCTCAGGGTACACCCACGCGCACACGGTCACAAGGTTCCCCCCGGATGTTCCGCCAGTTCCCTGCTGTACTCCGTCAACGTACATGTACGAGTAGCTCGCCGATCCGAGCGGTGCACATACGAACTGCCATGTGTTCAGCAGTGCCTTAGGCCCCTGCAAAGTCCCGGAAGTGGCAGCCTTGAAATATCCGCTGCTGTCTATGTAAAGGCTCCACTGCCTGTTGAAAGTGCTTGGCGCGACTACGTACCCCATCATCCCGGTCTCGAAGTGCAATGCGCCCGGCAGCACCGCATTTGCAAGGCCAAGGTATCCCGCCTCTGCGGCCGGATTGCCAAGATACAGGTGCTGCACTGAGTTGTTGGAGCACTGCTGTATCGTCGGGCAGTTCATTATCCCTGCTATCTTGCTTGTGGCGTTCTGTCCGGGCTCGGAGCCGTCATAAACGGGGTCCCACGTGTACCCGCGCAGATAAGTATACGTGACTGAGTTGGATATCCCTATGTCATTGTTCCCGCTGTAGTCCTTTGTGTTCCCGTTGAGCGGCCACCATCCCGCGAGGTTCTGCTTGAGTACCGGCATGCCCTCCATTCCCTCATCATAAAGCTGGCCTACTTGGCCCTGTGTCAGGCTGTCATTGTACACCTGCACGTTGACTATGGAACCGTTGGTCTGGTAGCCGACTGGGCTCCCAAGGCCGAATATCCCTATGTACATGTTTGAGTTTATCCTGCTCAGCGTTTCCGCAAGTCCTCCTCCGCTCCAGCTCTGCCCGTCCACGTACATGTTCAGCATCTGCGTCGTAGAGTTATATGAGATTATGTAATTGTACCAGGTGTTGTTCTGCACCGCCGGCTTTGCGTCGACGCAGCTGCCCGATACGTCGGTGCATATCGCGCCGTTGGCTATCCCCATGGAGACCCATGGCGACGATGAGGACTCCGGGGAAATGAAAAACTGCTCGGTAACGACATTGCTGTCGTAAAACCACAGTGATATTGAAAAGGACGTGGGATTGTCTGGAACGTTAACTGTCACGTATGTGCCTGTCTTGGAGCTGCTGAACATCGGGATTCTCCTGTTGTACAGGTTGAATGAGTAAATGCCTCCCGGCGACTGCGCCTGCTCGTCGCCCTGCGCCCATTGCAGGTAGGACGGCGCAAACGGCGCTGCATAGTACTGCCCGGAATGTATTGCCGCCTGCATTCCTGAAACGTTGAGCAGCGCAAGGCCCTTTCCGTCAAGCAGGAGGAGCGTGCCATTGGAAAGGGAGTTCATTATGCCGGATGCGCTGTTGTAAACCAGGTAGGGGACGCTGTATGACGATGCCGGCATGTACGTCACAACGCCGCCGAATCCGCACGACCCTCCCATCTGTATGTCGTTCGGCGTTGCAAGTATGTAATTGGCGTTGCTGAACGACGATGGGATTCCCGAGCATCCTGTAAGGCTGTTTGATACTACCAGAATCCTTCCAAGGGCAAACTGGTAAGGGGACACGCTTCCTGATGACGCATACTCGTTGCCGTACACTGTTGCGGCAGGGTTCTGCGCAAACGAAACCGTATAATTGTTTGCCTCCTGCAGCGCGTGCAGGTCTGGAAGCCCTGATATCGGGGTGCTGCTGTTCTGCACTATCGGGTATGATGCCTGGCCCGCGCTTGAATTTACGGAAACAAGCGCGACATATGTGGAGCTGATGTTATATGGGCTGTTCTGGTAAATGGAGAGGCTCTGGTTGCTGAATCCGGCCGAGAGTCCCTCAGACTTCGCCTGCGCCACAAGAGTGTTCACGTACTCCGGAACGGTTGCGATTCCAGGATCGGGCACGTTCCCGTATATTGAATTGCTTTCCAGTATGCTCTTCAATGCGTATGCTGTGTTGTTTATCCGGAGCGCCTGGCTGTTCGAGGTTTCATAAAGCGCAAGCGCCTTTGCCGCCACATACGTGCCGGATCCTAGGAAGCTGGAGATGCCTTCTTTGGCAAGCATAATGAAATCCAGCCCGCTTTTCGCCGATGTGCTTACCGAGTACACGCTTTCGTAGTTTATTGAAAGATAGGTGTAGGTGATCAGCTCCCCCACTATGAGCACCACGAGCACAAGCGTGACCAAAGTAAGTAGCATTCCCTTGCTGTTTCTCATTTCCATTCGATCACGCTTACGTTGTACACTCTCTGTGATCCGCTTACGTTGAGCAGCAGCGGCACCGATGCGCTGCTTACTTCATATGAAGCCGAAAGGCTCGGCGGGGCGTAGTTTGTCTTTGTATATGAAACGTATTCCGGTATCCCCGTATGGAAATACCCGGAGTAGTCGTTTGCATTCCCTACAAGGGGCATCCACAGCAGGTTGTCCCCGTTCGGCACCGGCTTTGCGAACAGGCCGCCATTGTAGAGCTGGCTTATCTGCGTGGCGCTCAATACCGAGCTGTAGGCCTGGACCCCTGCGATTTGGCCCGTAAAGAACTCCTGGGCACCGCAGCCTCCCACCGACTGCCCGTCAAATGCCACGCTGCCTATCTCCACCGGCTCCGAATTTATTGCCACATTCTCCCCATAATTAGCGGTGTTCTGCAGGACCCCGTTCAAATACAGTTTCATGATTGTGCCATTGTATGTGGCTGTTATGAAGCTCCATTTGTCCAGTCCGGCCGGCCCTGTGCTGTATATCTTGGAATCGTCAGTAAAGCTCTTCCCTCCCGACAGCTCATAGGACACGTATCCTGTGGAATTGATGGAAAGCTGGTACGGGAAGTCGTTTGCCGTGAGCGCGCAGTCTGATATTTTGTTTATTATCTGCGCGCTGGCGGAAGCTGTCGGATATGCCGAAGGGTTTATCCACGCGGAAAGTGTCATCTTATTCAGTTGAAGCTGCCCCGAATTTGGTATTGTGACGTTGCTCATCCCGTTGAAGGTCGCAATCTGAAGGTCAGGAGCGTAAGTCCCATTTATCATTATGCCGAAGTTGCTGCTGTTGAAAAGCTCGTATAGGGCTGCATTAGAATAGCTGCCCTGGTTCTGCAGGTACATGCTGGCAAGCGACTGCAGCATGCTGTCACCCTGCCTTGGCTTGTACGTGCCGAATGCGTAAAGCGTGTTGCCGTCCGCCGCATACATGTTCCCGTAAGCGATGGATATCTGGGAATAACCGCTGTAGCTTGAATAAACTGGAAGGCTTTCATTCCAGATCGCCCTGCCCGTGCTCGTGTTTATCGCAGTTATGAAGTTGCCGCCTATGAGCGAATAATACGCGCTTGCGGATACCGCCGGCGTTGTATTCTGGAAATCATCCGGGCTGCTCTTCAGATAAAGCGGCAAGCCGTTGCTTGCCAGCGCATAGGTGCTGTTGTATGCCTGCACGTAATAATCGTTGCTGCCGGTGCCTATGCCAAGCACCCTTGAGTTGGAAACTGTGCTTGAATATACCTGGTTTCCCGTCAGGCTGAATACGTAGATGCTGTTTCCGCTGCCCACCGCTATCGTGTTGTTTATTGATGCGGGGGCCGTGCTGCCCTTTGCGCTGAGCGGCGAATTCCAAACCATCGAAAGGACGTTCCCGTCAAGGAGGTATCCGGATATGTAGTTCTCGGCTGTCTGGGAGGAGGACACGATCACGTATTCCCCGTTTGTATAGAGCGGAACCTGAACCTGCAGCGGCAGCTGAAGCGAGGCGACAAGCGTGCCGTTTGATGGGTTGAGCAGGTAGAATCCGTTGTACGTGCCGAACGCCACATGGTTGCCCTCGATCTCTATCGGAGTTGATATCATGTTTGAGGTGGAGAAGTTCCAGAGCGCCGCATTGCCGTTCTCGTTCATGCCCATCACGTATCCGCTCGAGTTCGCGTAGAATACCATTCCATGGTAGATTGCAGCTCCGTCTATCATGTTCGCGGGGGAATTGGAGGTGAATGTGCTCACCAATGCTCCGTTGCCTGCATCAAGCGTGTAAATCGAGTTGCCCGATTCAAGCACCGCATAATTGTCGCCCACGGCTATGACCGGCACAATAGGGCCCTGCGCAGTATAGCTGTAAAGGAGGTATGGATGCTGCCCGTATTCCGTATACGAACTAAGCATTCCGTCGCGACCGAATTGCGGCCACGCATACGCGCTTCCGTTCGATGCAGATCCGAGCGGCGAAAAGTACTGGGATCCCTGAAGGTTTGATCCAATCCCTGTCTGCAGCAACGTCTGCATTGCTCCGTATGCCTCGCCGCTCGCAAGGGCATAGGGGCTCGGATTCACAAATCCTATGTATGTTATTATCGATATGCCTATCGCGGTCACTATCAGCGCGAATATCGCATCAAGCGTGAAGACAAATCCCTTCATGATATCAACTTTCCGCAAGCGTGGTGTTGGTCCACAATGTTATCTGGACCGCAACCGGTATCCCGCTCATCGTGCCGTATTCCCTGTCAACGTACGACGTCAGCGCGCCGTGCGTCGCCGGGTTTCTTCCTATGGTCATGTTTATGGAGCCGCCGGGCGCCATCTGCTTTATCGTTATGAAGTACTCGTAGCCGATCCCAAGCTCCTGCTTCACTGCCTGGTAATTGTAATTTGACATGGACTGGAACGTGTATACTTTTGCAGGGGATATGGAATACCTGTTTCCTGCAGTGCCTATGCCTATCGCGATGTCTATCCATGTTATCGTGTTGGTCGTGTTGACCGTGCCCTGCCAGTTGCTTGGCTGCCCCTGGCTGAAGAGCATCCCGGACAATTGCTGCAGCTGCGTCTGCATTATTCCGGAGCCGTTGCCGTATCCTATCGACAATTGGTTGTTGAGCGTATACCACGTGTATGTGAGTATCGTTATCGCGAAGCTGAATATGATTATCGCGAATATCACGTCAAAGCTCCAAAACTGCGCCCTCATTGCCATGCAATATCAACCATTCGACAGGTTAAAGACATTCTGCCCGGGCAGCCCCTGCTCGTAAAGCTGCTCCACCTCTGTTTTCGTCAGGGCCAAATTGTAAACCTGAACGTCGGCGATCTGGCCGTTGAAGGACTGCTCAATAGCACAATTCCCTCCCAGTATTTGATTTCCTGGATATTCCGGGCTAAAAGTATCGCAGTTTCCACCCATAACCGGCCCTATGCCGTTGTACCCAGCAAACGACCAGCTAACGCTGAACGGGCTTTCGCTTCCTCCGTAACTGCCGTCAATGTATGGTATGCCGACGATAGATCCATTGCCGGGTTGAAATACTGCAACGACCTGATGCCATGTGTTATTGCTTATTGTTGTTGAGCTTCCTGTCTGCACTAACACTCTTCCTGTGTTCCCGTCAATCTCTGCAAGGCCAAGATGCCCTTTCTGGAGCGATACAAAATAAAATGAATTTGAAGCTCCATTTGACTCGGCGAAGATAGTCCTAATACTGTCTATCCCTGTCCCTGTCCCATACCCTCCTTCTTTTACCCACGCAGAGACGGAAAACGTATTTCCCTCCAGGAATAAGGGACTGTTTCCTACGATTACCGCGGCACCCATGCCGTTGAACGATGCATATAATTGTTTGCCGCCGACGCTTGAATTGTACCCCGAATTCTGGTAAGTGACGTTGTAATTCAACTTCCCGTCATTTCCGTTCGCCGAATTGTCCCTCGCATTGCCATTCAGCGGCCACCAACCGAGCAATCCCGAACCCGCTAAAGGCGTCGCGTAAATCCCTGATGAGTATAACGAATTTATCTGCTTCTGCGAAAGGTATGCGCCGTAATACTGCACGTTAGTTATCATGCCGTTGAAGGTGTCAAGCCCTCCGGGCTGCGACGGGTCGTCTCCGATGTAATAGGGATTCAGCTGGACAAGGTTGAGGTTCTTCGGCAGCGTCCCTGAGGCATACAGCGACCCGTTCAGATACACTGCGGCGCTGCCCGTGTTGCCGTTGTACTGTGCGGTAGCCATCTCCCACTTTCCGCTCGGGAATGAATTCTGGCCTGCAGGGAACGTTATGTAATTGCCCCCTACATACAGGACTGCGTTGTTCGGGCTGGTGCATCCCGACTGGCAATCGGCAATGAACTGGAATCCTCCGTAGCCTATGCTGTTGCCACCATCGCCGAATATCCCCTGCCAGTGGTTTGATGTGCCTCCCCTGTAATATATCCATGCGGTTACGGTGAAGCTGTTGTTCACCACATCACTAAGCATGGACGAACTTGAATTTACCGTTATGAATCCATCCATGGAATTGCTTTCCGAAACTCCTGCCGGGTTTCCGGGGAAATTGGCCGCCAGGAAGCTGGTTGAATTTTCCCCTGCAACTAAATTGCCGTTGAAGTTGCCTGTGGCGCTGGACGCGCTGAAATCCGGCACATAGCTGCCGTTTTCTGAGTTCAGCGGCCACCACCCGATCAAATTTGCCGTGAGCGCGCTCCCTCCGCTATAGACATCAACTGTCGGCTGCGCGTTTTCAAGCAATTTTGTGGTCAGGTATCCTATCGCAATCCCGTTAGCGTTTGTCCTTTCGGAGGCGAAGGAATTGCCAGAGAAGTTGCCGATGTTCGACGAGAATCCTACAATGTCATTCTGGGCCGGCGCGCCAGTCCAGGTGAATACCTGCGCATTTATCTGGGTTACGTTCATGAAGTTTATCGCATTGGCCGCCGGGTTCGCGATCTCGAAATTGTCCTGGGCTGCATAATCCCTTGTGTTGCCGTCAAGCGGGTACCATGAAACAAGGTTTGTGTAATTGGGGGGATTGCCTCCAATGCCCTCATCATACAGCTGTCCGATCTCGTTTCCTGACAGCACCGAATTGTATACCTGGACGTTAGTTATCATGCCGTTGAACGTACCGTCAGGTCCGCCGCCCAGGTAATAGGTCTGGCCGGCCAATGCAACTCCCTGTATGTCTCCGGACCCAACCAGGCTGCCATTGACATAGATGTCAACCACGCCTGTGCTGTGCCTGAAGGTTGCAACCACGTGGCTCCATGTGTGCAACGGCAGCACGATGCCAGGCGAATATACGTCTCCCGAAAAGCACTGCACGCCGAATTTGGGATTGCCCGCGCTTGTAAGCTGTATAAAGTATCCGTTGCTTGAGCATTGCGCCGATATCAAATCGCTTCCGTAGCTGTTTGGGTTAATGTACATGGATATGCTAATGTCCCCGGAAGTCGGGTTGAAGTTAGGCATCTCAAGATAGCTGCTTGCATTGAACACCATCGCCTTGGTCTCGGACTGCACGTTGATCCTCTCGTCGGCAGGCAGCTTAGACATATTGGGCGGGGGTTGGTCCACGTAGACCGTGCCCCTGAGGTTTGCTATGGTTATGCGGCCATTATAGGTCGGCAGCGTGTACAGCAGCGCATCGCCTAGCGGCACCGACCGGAAACGCAAAATATTTGTATTGTTCGCTATGATTCCCTGCACGTTGCTGAAAGCATATGCGGAAAGCTGCTGGTTCCCGACTTTCGTGCTCACGACTACGGCGCCCGCGCTTGAAACCGATATGTTGTAATAGTTGTGGTCCAGCCCGCTCACCAGGGGTATGGTCGCATAGTATCCCGAGCCCGCAAGCTCCGCCTGCTGCATATAGCTGGCTATCTGCTCCGCCTGCAATTGAAGCGAGGAATACTGCTGCTCCTGCAGCGTAGCCGCCCTCTGCAGCGTTATTATCGAGAAAAGCAGTATGAAAAGTATAAGGACGAACGAATAAACAATCAGGAACTCAAGCGCTATCTGCGCCTCCATCCCGTTTCCTCGCATCTAATCTACTTATATTCTAAAGAAAACAATAAATAGAGGACGCACGGGCGGCTAAGCCTCACCTGCCCTGAGCACCTTGGCAAGCTCGCCGAGCTCCCTTATATTTTTGTCCGTCTCCCCGACGAATGCTATCGCGTCGTGCCTGTCCGGGAAGTGCGCTCTCATATGCTCCTTGGTGATTCCGTGCACGTGCGCCACAACCCTTGCATGATGGTCGTCGCCTTTGTCAAGCTGCTTGATGATCGACCTGACCGCGGCATACTCAACGTAATCCCTGCCCAACTCGAACCTGTCCGCTATCCTTGCCGCGTAGCCGGGCCTGTCCGTGCGCAGGCTGACATGGTAAACCCATGTTGCGCCCCTCCTAAGTTCCTCCTGGCTGCCGAAGCTGTACCTGCTGTCAATCCTGTCGGGAAGCGCATTCTTCATGCGCCCAGTTTGTATTTGTTGCAGATCCCTTTTCAGTCTCTGCAGAGCCGACTTATCGTCACCGGTGTGTTTTGGTCGTGAAACCGTCATAAAACCACTTCAATATGCTTCTGGTGCAGGTGGTATTTAAACGCTGCGCGGATTTGGCATTACCGGCGCTACATTAATTAACAGGAATTTGCATATATTATTGATGGAAATCCGTGACCTTAAGGGAAGGCTGCCCAACGAGATAATAGAGTCGCTCGAGGCAAGGGGCATATCAGCATTGACGCCTCCGCAGGAGCAAGCGGTAGGCAAGGGACTCCTCGAAGGCAAGAACATAGTTGTCGCCAGCCCAACCGCGAGCGGCAAGACCGTAGTTGCCGAGATCGCATGCGTGAACGCCATACTCTCTAAGGGAAAGAAGGCAATCTACATCGCCCCCATGCGGGCGCTTGCAACAGAGAAGCACGCGGAATTCAGGGAGGCATACCCGTACATAAGTTCCGCAATATCGATAGGAGATCTCGATTCCAACGACCTATGGCTCAAGGAGTACAAGATGCTCTTCTTCTCAACGGAGAAGTTCGACAGCCTCCTGAGGCACGGCATTGACTGGCTGCAGAACATCGGCTGCATAATCTTCGACGAGGTGCACATGCTCGGCGACCTTTCCAGGGGCCCGACTCTTGAGCTGCTCATAACGAAGCTCTCGATAATGTGCGATGCGCAGATGATAGCGCTGAGCGCGACGATAGGCAATGCAGGAGAGATAGCACAGTGGATGGGTTCCGGGCTGGTGGTCAGCGACTACAGGCCCGTCAGGCTTCTCAAGGGCGTACTGCATGACGGCAGGATATTCCAGTCAGGCGACAGGAAGGACTCAATTGAGCTGCTCGGCGGCAGCGAGATCCCCGAGACGAGGATACTTCAGGACACGCTTGAAAGGGGGAAGCAGCTGCTTGCCTTCTATTCCACGAAGAGGAATGCAGAGACGGGCGCCGCAAGGCTTTCAAAAGAGGTGAAGGCCAGGCTGTCAAGAGAGGAGGCGATAGAGCTCAACGAGATAGGCGCGAAGGTGCTCAACGCGCTCGACAGGCCTACCGAGCAGTGCATCAAACTGTCGGACCTCGTGTCAAGCGGGATTGCATTCCACCATTCGGGGCTGGTGAACAAGCAAAGGTCCATAATAGAGGATGCGTTCCGCGCCAACAGGATAAAGGCCATATGCTCCACGACCACGTTGGGCTATGGCGTGAACCTCCCCGCGCACACGGTGCTCGTAAAGGAGCTGACAAGGTTCGGGGATGGGCACAGCGAGCGCCTCGGGATAAACGAGCTGACCCAGCTGTTCGGCAGGGCGGGAAGGCCGAGATACGACAGCGAGGGAAGGGCGCTCGTCATCGCGTCGACAAAGCCCAGGATAAGCGAGCTGCTCGGATATATCTCGAAGAATCCCGAGCCCGTGGATTCCTCCCTTGCCGTTGCGCCTGTGCTGAGGACGCACATACTGGCATTCATAGCGGAGAATTTCCTCAACAGCGAGAATGCAATACAGAAATTCATGTCGAAGAGCTTCTACAGCTTCCAGTACGGGAACCAGCGGCACATAAACAGCATAATAGAGGGGATACTGGGGGAACTCCAGGAATGGGGATTCATAGAGGGCCAAGGCAAGTCCTATTCCGCGACAAGATTGGGAAAAAGGATAAGCGAGCTGTACATAGACCCTCTCTCTGCGAAGTGGATTGTCGACTCGCTGAACCACGACCTTGACAACATGGGCATGCTCTACATGATATGCAACACGCTGGAGATGAGGCCGCACATCAAGGCAACCAAGGAGGCCGAGGAGGCGTATGCTGCATATTCCTTCCTGTCCAACACAAGCGAGGCGTCCGGGGGATATTACCGGATGAGCGATTATTATCCCGAGAAGGCATTCAGCACCGCGCTTATGCTGAATGACTGGATGGAAGAGATGAAGGAGCCGCAGATAGTCGCTAAATATGCATCGACGCCAGGCGCTTTATACTCCAAGCTCTCGAATGCAGATTGGCTAATCTACGCCGCAGCGGAAATAGCGCGGATAATAAGGAAGCCGCAGCACGGCCTCATAGAAACAAGGGTAAGGATGCGCTACGGAATAAGGAGAGAGCTGCTCGACCTTGTAAGGCTGGAGCAGGTGGGACGCGCAAGGGCGAGGGCCCTCTACATAAACGGCATACGCAAGGTCTCCGACATAAGGGAAAACAAGGACAAGGTGCGATCAATCCTGGGCAACGAGATAGCGGAGCGCATATTAGCGCAGGTGGAATAAGATATAAAATGCCGTTGTTCCGCTAAAGTGTTAATCTTAATAATGCGGCGTGCACCATATTCCCATTTGGTGTGGTTAATGTACATATCAGAGGGTACGATTAAAAGGATCTTGAAGGAGGCGGGCGCGCCAAGGATGAGCGCAGCAGCCATAACAGAGTTCCAGAAGTACATGAACAGGAGGGCGTTCGACGTTGCGCAGAAGGCGGTCAAGTTTTCAAGGCACGCGAAGCGCAAGACCATAGACATCAGCGACATACAGCTCGCATGCCATTGACTTCAAAGCACTCCGAAGAACCTGAATATCACGAACGTGCCAACGGCCGGCAGCCCGAAAAGCACTGTGGGTATTATCGTATAAAGCTGCAGCGGTATTCCCATGTAGAACACGTAGTTGAGCACGAAGATCGCCGCTATCCCCAGCACGCTGTTAATGATTATCCCTATCAGTATCTTGCCCAGGCTCTTGCCTACCGTGTATATAACGTAAAGTACCAGCGCTATAAGCGCAATAACCAGTATCTCCCCTATGAGGGTGCTCTGTGGAGGTATCGCAATCATGAATAGGTTTGCCTGAAAATAAATAAAAGCCCTCTCATGTGCTTCGTTTCCTTCGTTCAAAACGGTTAAATATTCGGGCAGCCAATTATTACTCTGGTGGCAGGCGGGCAGCCTACCGAAAGGAGGAAGCTCCTCTCATACAGAGTGCGCCATGGCTCAACGCCTAATTCGGAACAGAAACGATACCGGTTCGGCGCATAAGCGATGACAATACGAGCGCGCCGGTCCGGATGAAACGCGCCGATGCGGCGCACGGTGAGTATGCAAGGCCTTAGTGCCGCTCAGACAAATGCTGCCTAAAACAAAAAGAGGGCTACGGCCTGCCACTATCAAATTCAGCTCCTCGTCAAAATAGGAAAGCAATATAAACGCACCACCGAAAAGTTTAAATATTTATTTCCTCCCAATATTATTGCTATTTTTAGAAAAGCTTTTAAAGCTTGTTATGAAATTTTGCGAAATTAGACTTTTCTAAAATGGAGGCGTTTACTATGGCAAAAGCGAAAAAGAGTCAAAAGATTAAGAAAACCGCACCAAAGGCAGAGGAGCCGAAGATAAGGAAGATAGTGCTCAGCGGGGACAGGCTGAACATTGCCGATGTCTCAGAGAAGAGGGGCCGCGTGAGGCCAAGCGGGGAATTCGAGCAGGACAATATGCCCCCTCAGGGGGAGTTCAGGCAGCCGTCCGCGCCCGACAAGAACATAGGCCCGACCAATAAATGCCCGAGCTGCGGAAGCACGGATCTGCTCAATGACAGCGAACGGGGAGAGCTTGTCTGCAACAACTGCGGGCTTATAATAGAGGAAAATGCGACCGATTCCGGCCCTGAATGGAGGGCGTTCGACGCAGACCAGAGAAACGCAAGGGCGAGAACCGGCGCCCCGATCAAGTACACAAAGCCCAACCGTGGCCTTGTTACAGAGATAGACCTTTACAACAAGGACATCAGGGGAGTGCGAATACCATCAAAGAGGCAGGCCCAGCTGTACAGGATGAGGAAATGGCACAAGCGGGCAAGCATAGCGAGCTCTAGCGAGAGGAATTATCTGATAGCTCTTCCGGAGCTGAACAGGGTATCAAGTTATCTCGGGCTGCCGGACAACATAAGGGAGAGCGCAGCGCTCCTATACAGGAAGTGCGTGCAGGGCAACCTGATAAGGGGAAGGCCGATCGAGACCGTTGTGCAGGCGGTCATATACGCATCATGCAGGCAGGCGGGAATGCCGAGGACCCTTGACGAGATATCAAACATATCCGGACTGCCGAAGAAGGAGATAGGAAGGGCATACCGTGTGATATCCCACGAGCTGAACCTCAAGATACCGCTTACAGATCCGATAAGCTACGTGCCAAGGTACGTCAATGCGCTCAAGCTCAGCGGAGAGGCGCAGGAGAAGGCGGTGCAGCTTCTCAGGAACGCCATGAAGAAAGGGCTAGTTTCGGGAAGGAGCCCGACAGGGGTTAGCGCGGCAGCGGTATACATAGCAGGTGCGCTTGCAGGCGAGAGGCGAACCCAGAAGGAAGTGGCAGATGTGGCGGGGGTGACGGAAGTCACGATAAGGAACAGGTACAGGGAGCTAAAGGAGCAGCTCAACATAGACGTAAACCTGTAGTGCTCGAATGACAAGGTCAGGCATGTGCATGGCGGTCGCCGCCATGCTTATTTTTTCCATAACAATAAATGCGGCAGGCCCAGACATCCCAAACCTTACCAGCGACATAGCGACAACCTCTGCTTACGTTAACACGATAAACCAGAGCGGCTACCTTGTGTTCTACCCCAACCTGACTGCATCATACAGATACATAAGCCTGGCCGGGAACCAGACCAACAGCTCTACGGCATACGCCCTTCTCTCGGAGGCGAGATCTTCCGCGCTTGCGCAGAACGAGAGGATGAGTTCCTACAAGGCGGACTCCCTGTATGCTCTTGCGTTGTCGTCGGCGGTACTTCTCGCTCTGCTATATGCCCTTATGCGCAGACCCTCCAAAAGTTAGACAATTGTCTATGCCATACCAAATTAATAGAGCAGCTTTAATAAGCTATCCTGAGTGATACTAGCGGGATTGGGATTCAAGCAGATAACATTTGTTTGGGTGGGAATATGGGAATAGAGGAAAATGCGATAGCGGAAGGAGGAGAGTTCAGCCTGAGGGTTGATGCGAAGGATGCAAGGGGCGAGGGCATAGGCAGGATAGGCAACTTCGTTGTCTTCCTGAGCAACGCCAAGACAAGGATAGGCAACGTGTACAAGGTCAAGATAACAAAGGTGCACCGTACATTCGCCTATGCCGAGCTGAAGGACCACAAACACCAGTTTGTGGGCAGCGGCAGCATAGTGGATTTCAGCTGAAAATTCAGCTGAAAAGCAACGAATATATAGGTATCTATCCAAAGTATATTGTTATTTTTTTATTTTTAAACTAATATTTTCACGGCCTTGTGTTTTGGTTATCTGGAGAAGCGCAGATGCGCGCCGCCAATTCCTGGCTGTATGTTAATGCTTATCAATGGGTGTAATAATGGCTGAATTGAAGTACCTAAAAGGTACTACGACTGTGGGAATAGTCTGCTCGGATGGAGTAGTGGTAGCTGCGGACACAAGAGCCACAATGGGCGACTACATATCTAACTCGAACGTAAGGAAGGTATTCAAGATAGACAACACCCTGGCGCTTACGATCGCAGGAGGGGTTGGCGACGCCCAGGACCTGATAAGGGTGCTGAAGGCGCAGAACGAGATGTACAAGATGAACGAGAACAGGTCAATGTCGCCGAAGGCGGCCGCATCTCTGCTTTCAATAATACTTCAGCAGAACAAGATGTTTCCATATTACGTGCAGCTAATGGTTGCAGGAATGGACGAGTCGGATCCGCAGATATACGTCCTGGATCCTTTCGGTGGAAGCACAGAGGAGAGCACTTTCAGCGTGACGGGCAGCGGCACCGAGCTTGCTGCGGGCTACCTTGAGGAGGCATACAAGAAGAGCATAACAACAAAGGAAGCCGTAAAGAACGCCGCAAAGGCGATAGCAGTTGCATCAAAGAGGAACTCGGCCACCGGCGACGGCGCGATAGTCGCGGTAATAACGAAGTCCGGCTATACCGAGTACACGGGGGCATCGCTTGAGAAGATGGTGTCAGCAAAGTAGGTCTCCTCTCTTTATTCCGATTTATTAGTGGTTTCTTGGATGAAACTGTAGAAAATAGAGAAAAGGAAAGGTCCCCAGAGGACCTTTTCGATAGGATAAAATCGATGCTGCCTAGCGAAGCCGGTTTCATAAAGGCAGAGTTCGAGGGCCCTGACATAATAATATACCTAAAGAATGCAAAGGCGCTCTATGAGAACGAGGGCATAGTGAGGAGCATAGCCACTTCCATAAAGAAGAAGCTGGTGATAAGGAGCGAGGTCTCCGTGCTGATGCCGAAGGCGAAGGCCGAGGAGATGATAAGGTCGATAGTGCCTCCCGACGCGGTGATAAACAGCGTAAAGTTCGTAGAGGAATTCTCAGAGGTATACATAGAGGCGCTCAAGCCGGGCCTTGTGATAGGGAAGGGGGGCTCCACGCTCAAGGCGATAGCGATGGGCACCAACTGGACCCCGAAGGTCCTCAGGATGCCAACAATGGAAAGCGCAACGCTCTCAAGGGTAAGGCAGCTAATGTTCAACGAGGCCGACTTCAGGAAGAAGTTCCTTGTCGGAGTGGGAAAGCACATAAACAGGACGATAGCGAAGAGCGAATGGCTCAAGGCTACGGCCCTAGGCGGCTATCGAGAGGTCGGAAGGAGCAGCCTGCTTCTCGAGACTCCGCACACCAAGATAATACTAGACTGCGGATTGAGCCCCGAGCCTGCCGTGAAGGGGATGGAGGCAAACGCGGGATCAGACGTAAACAAGGCGTTTCCTTATCTTGACAGCGCCAACCTATCGATAAACGAGCTTGACGCGGTTGTGCTGACTCATGCACACATGGACCACATAGGGTTCGTCCCCTACCTGTTCAAGTTCGGCTACGAGGGGCCGGTCTACTGCACGCCCCCCACAAGAGACCTTGCCGCATTGCTGCTTAACGACTACATAAAGCTGAGCCAGCGGGCGGGAGGCACCCCACTCTACGGCGAGAAGGACATAAGGAAGATGCTTACCCACATGATAGTGAGGGACTACGGCGAGGTAACGAACATAACAGACGAGCTTAAGCTCACGTACCACAATGCGGGGCACATACTCGGCAGCGCAACAGTGCATCTCCATGTCGGGGAGGGCATGTACAACATAGTCCATACAGGGGACCTGAAATACGGGTTCACCAGATTGTATGATCCCGCAGTAACAAAGTACCCGAGAATAGACTCCCTCTTCATAGAGAGCACGTACGGAGGACACGGCGACGTGACGAAGAACAGGGGCGACGCGGAGCGCGACATGATGGAGACGATAAAGGCAACGGTGCAGAGGGGCGGCAAAGTCATAATACCCCTCTTCGCGGTGGGAAGGGCACAGGAGCTGCAGATGGTGCTCGAGAACTACATGATGAACAAGCCGGAATACAAGCTTGACGTGCCCGTATACCTGGACGGGATGATACTGGAGGCAAGCGCAATGCACACCGCATATCCGGAATACCTGAAGGAGAGCCTTCGCAACCGGATACTAAACAACAGGTCGCCGTTCGAGAGCGAGATATTCGAGATAATAAAGGGCGAGCGCGAGGAGATATTCGAGAAAGGCCCGTCTGTCATACTTGCATCTGGAGGCATGATGAACGGCGGTGCCAGCGTGGAATATTTCAAGAGGCTCGCTGACGACGCGAGGAACACCATAGTGTTCGTAGGGTTCAACAGCTCCAATTCATTGGGAAGGAGAATCCAGAACGGGGTCAAGGAAGTGCCGCTGCCAGACGAAAACGGGAAGCTGCACAGCGTTCCGGTAAACCTGCAAGTGAGGACAGTAGAGGGATTCTCCGGGCACAGCGACAGGCACCAGCTTGTCCAATTCGTTGAGAATCTCCGCCCCAGGCCTAAGAGCATATACACGATGCACGGGGAGGAGCAGAAATGCGAGGATCTCGCAAGGGCGCTCGGAAGGGCTATACATGCGGATGCAAGGGCTCCGATGAACCTTGACTCGATAAGGCTGAAGTAGCGCTAAACTCCCAAATAATGGCACGGCAGAATGCATAACGATAAAATGCCAGCAACCGCATCAAAAATGAAAAGAGCGAGAATGCTGCGGAGCCGATGCCAATAAAGATGGCCGACCTATCTACATTCAGAATATTCCGAATCTTCTTGCGCTGTCCCTTCCTGATTCCTTCCCTACCTTTTCTGCCTTCACCCTGAACTTCTCCTTCACCCTTACGCGCCCGCTGCCCTTGCACACGTGGCACGTCTTTTCATAGGTTTTTCCGCGCCCTCCGCACGCATTGCATGTGCTGCTGAAGCTGAATATACCGAACGGGGTACGCTGCTGCGAGTGCACGCTTCCCTTGCCGTTGCATGTCGCGCATTTGACCTGCTTTGATCCGGGCTCACCTCCCGTGCCGCTGCAGTTGTCGCATCTTTTGTAATGCTCGACCTGGAACTCCCTGTCGAACCCGCTCTCGATGTCATCGAACGACAGGTAGAGATTGACTCCCGATTGCTCCTGTTGCTCCTGCGGCCCAAACCCCCCGAAAGGCCCTCCTGAGAATCCCATATCCTGCATCTGCCTGAAGATGTCATCGAAGTTGAACCCCCTGAAGATGTCCTCCTCGGTGAACCTCTGGTTGAATCCCTCCGGACCGTACGCATCGTACTGCTTCCGCTTGCCATCGTCGCCAAGGACCGCATACGCCTCGTTTATCTCCTGCATCTTCCTCTCGGAATCCTTGTCCTTGTTTATGTCAGGATGGTGCTTCAGTACGAGCTTCCTGTAGGCTTCCTTTATCTGCTCCTTCGTCGCGCCCTTGGGAACGCCCAATATCCTGTAATAATCCTTGTCCTCCATGCAATTCCTTATTCGGGGCCCACGTCGCTTCCGTGAGGCCCGTCGCCGCCGTTTCCTGGGCCTGATGCCTGGCCTTCATCTTGGCCCTTGTACATGCTGCCTCCTATCTCCTGCAAAGTTTTCTGCAGATCTTCTGTCTTCTCCCTAATTTTGTCGTAGTCCTCTGTTTTCAGCGCCTCCTCAAGCCCCTTCTTCGAGCCTTCTATCCTATCCTTGAGCCCTTGGGGTATCTTGTCCTTGTATTCATCAAGAGATTTCTCGGTCGCATATATTAGGGATTCCGCGCTGTTCTTAGCCTCGATGTTCTCCCTGATTTTCCTGTCCTCTTCCTCGTGCGACTTTGCGTCTTCCGTCATCTTCTCTATCTCGTCCTTGCCCATCTTGTGCGGCGCGACTATGTCCATGCTTTGGCTCTTGCCCGTAGCCTTATCCTTTGCGGTTACGTGCAGTATCCCATTCGAGTCTATGTCGAATGTTACCTCTATCTGGGGCACGCCTCTCCTTGCCGGCGGCAGGTCAGTGAGCTGGAACCTTCCAAGGTCAACATTGTCCTTGGAAAGGGTTCTCTCGCCCTGCGTTATGTGAATGTCTACCTGCGTCTGGTTGTCGTCCGCTGTTGTGAATATCTGCGATTTCTTGACGGGTATGGTGGTGTTCCTCTCGATGATCTTTGTTGCGACCCCTCCCAGAGTCTCAATGCCTAGCGACAGCGGAGTTACGTCAAGAAGCACTATGTCCTTTACCTCTCCGGTAAGTACCCCTGCCTGTATTGCAGCGCCGAGCGCTACGGCCTCCATGGGGTCAACTCCCCTCTCTATCTTCTTGCCGAGGAGCTGCTCTACGTACCTCTGCACTATCGGCATCCTTGTGGGGCCTCCTATCAATATTATCTTGTCAAGGTTTTCCGGCTCCAGCTTCGCATCCTTGAGCGCCTGCATTACCGGCTTTGCCGATTTTTCGACTATGGGAACAACAAGGCTTTCAAGCTTGGCCCTTGTGAACGTGTAAGTGAAGTTGATCGGCTGGCCCTTTGAGTCCTGCGCGAAGAACGGCAGGTTTATCTCGGTGCTTAGGGACGTGGACAGCTCTATCTTCGCCCTTTCTCCGCTGTCCCTCAATCTCTGCATCGCCTGCGAGTTCTTTGTCACGTCAACCCCTGTGCTGCTCTTCACCTCTCCAGCCAGGAAATCGACAATCGTATTGTCCATGTCGGTTCCCCCAAGCTGCGTGTCCCCGCTTGTCGCCTTTACCTCAAAGACGCCGTGGCCGAATTCCATGATGGTAACGTCAAGAGTTCCTCCTCCAAGGTCGTAGACAAGGATCTTCATGTCCTTGTTTGCCTTGTCAACCCCGAAGGCCAGGCTTGCCGCAGTCGGCTCGTTTACAAGCCTTACCACTTCCAATCCGGCAATCTCTCCCGCGTCCTTTGTCGCCTGCCTCTGGTTGTCGTCGAAGTACGCCGGGACCGTTATGACTGCCTTTGTGACCGGCTCTCCAAGGAACGCCTCTGCGTCGGCCTTTATCTTCTGTAGAAGCATCGCGGACAATTCCTGCGGCCTGTATTCCTTCCCGAATATCCTGTAGATGAAATCCCTTCCCATCTTCCTCTTGAATGCGGTGACCGTGCCGTCGGGGTTTGCGATCGCCTGCCTTCTTGCGGCTTCGCCTACAAGCCTCTGGCCGTCCTTCGTGAATGCAACGTAGCTCGGGAATGCCTTCCCGTAAAGCGAAATCCCTTCGCTGCTCGGTATTATGACCGGCCTTCCCCCTTCAAGAACTGCAGCAGCGCTGTTCGACGTACCTAAATCTATTCCAATTATTTTCATTCTAATCACTTAGTATTATCCTCGTCATTCTGTTCCTCTTCTTTCTCAATCCTCTTCGAAACTATGACCGATGCCGGCCTTAGCAGCCTGTCATTGATCATGTATCCCTTCTTTGCCACTTCAAGTATTGTTCCTTCCTCATGTTCGCTTTCCCTCACCATGATTATCTCATGGATATTTGGGTTGAATCTCCCTTCGCATCCAACAACAGACAGCCCCTCCCGCTTTAATGCGTCGAGCATGTTCGAATAAAGCATCTCAAGTCCCTTTGCGACATTGCTTTTTGATCCGTTCACTGCGGACAACGCCAATTCGAATTCGTCAAGTATCGGCAGCATCTGCTTCATCAGCTGCGCCTTGCCATTCCTTTCCGATTCGTCGATATCCCTCTTTACCCTCTTCTTGTAATTGTCGAATTCGGCAGCCATTCTGAGGAGCCTCTCCTTGTAGTCCTCCTCTGCCTCCTCGTCTTGCTGCGTTTGAGTATCATTTTCGTTTTGATCTGGTTGCTCTTCTTTTGCTATTTGTATCACCTTTTGCCAATTGCTTCTGCATGCTCATTTCCATTAGCCTGTCGAACTCCCTTGCGGTGTCAATCATCTTCTGCATCTCCCTGTTGATATCGTATTCTATTTCCTCTATGGCCTTCTGCATCTCCGAGGCCCTGAGATAATATTTTCTTCCTTTCTTTACCAGGAGCCCCGCATCAACGAACCTGTTCAGGTGATATATCACCGAGCTCCTTGCAAGATCTGTGTGCAGGTTAAGCTCCGAGCTGGACAGGCCTGTGCTGCTGTGCGCAGCCTCTATGAAGTTCTTGAGTATCTGCTCCGATATCGAATTGAACGAGTCATTGTCGTCAGCGAGCCCGAACACCTCGCAGAACCATTTTATCATTTTCTTGCTGTCGTCAAGATCCGGACGCTCGACAATCCTTATTATTATTCTCTCCACGTAGTATATTATGTGCAGATATGTTTAAATAATGTTTGTTTTTAACAATAATTAGTTGACATGTCAAATATTAACTGACATTCTAGGAATCCAGCCTCGACAGGGCCATTTTCTGCAGTATCCTCAAATCGGATTCCCTTGTGGATTTTTTGTTGAATTCCCTCAGTGACAGCCATTTCATCTTTGCAAGCAGTTTTGTATCATTGCAGAATATTATGAAATCCTTGTTGCTTTTGGCTCCTGCAACCTTAATTGCCTCTGCTATCTGGTCTGTGCATGCGGCAAAGAGCAGCATTTCCATCGATATGCTGTTCGACCTGTTTGTTTTGTTCTTGAACGCGGATACCGCATTTATGTATGCCCCTATAATGTGTGCTCTGCTTTTGATTTTATCTGGATCGAAAAGCTGCACGGTCGACTTGCCGGAAAGCGTTGCGATCCTGCGAATGAGGTTATCCAAGTCGATTTTCGAGCTGCCCCTCATGATAAAGAAATCCTCCATTATTTGATTTGTGTGTCGCATTATTAATCAGTATACTGGTTTGGAGAAGAAGCCCGCATTTAGTTGGGCTTTAGTAACGGTATGTTATGGCTCTTATGGGTCCTAGAAAACTACCTTTTATCATAAATACTTTTTCTGTGCCCAATTCTAACTATGAGTATAAGCATTTTGTCTGCTTTAATATCCATCAATATCCTGTAGTCCCCCACTCTTAAGCTGAAAAGAGGCACGCCAGTCAACCTCTTCACAAACAGAAAAGGATTGTCTTTTATTTGCTGTAATTTTTTTGAAATTCTTTGGATTGTACCTTTATCAAGCTCTTTAAGGTTTGATTTTGCGGTTTCGGTGAGTACTATCTTATAACTCATTTAATCCCTAGTTCGTCCTTAACCTCTTCTAGGGAATAAACTCTGCCTTTCTTTACGTCCTCAAGCGATCTTTCAATATCCCTTATGTCCTCTTTTGTAAGTGGTTCATCGTCTATTGCCATATCGGTAAGCCTCTCAATAACTGAATCCATCGGTTCCCTCGGATATAGTTTAAGCGCATTCAGTTTCTTTTTAACGGTTTTTTTAACCTGTATTGTTGTAGTTTCCATGTTTATTATATGAACTTATAAGTATTTATAGCTTACTATAACAAAGTTACTGTCGTCAAGGCCTGGTTAGAATCCAACAAAAAGCGGAGAAGAAGCTTGCATTTAGTTAGGCTTTAGTAACGGTATGTTCACACCTCGCTTGCGCTCGATGCTTACGCACCCGTCCTATCAAAGTCGTCTATTGCGACCGCCCTAAGTGTCTAGTTTCGGGTCCGGCTTCGTCCTTAGATGCTTTCAGGACTTATCCATTTGGCGCGTGGCTACCCGGCAATGCAATCACAACCGGTACACTAGAGGCGCCGATCCCCTGTTCCTCTCGTATTGAGGGGAGCTTACCCTCTGACACTAACACTCCCAGTAGATAATACCGTACTGTCTCGCGACGTACTGAACTCAGCTCGTGTAGGATTTTAATGGACGAGCAGTCCAACCCTTGGCTGCTTGTGCACAGCCAGGATATCCTAAGCCCATATCGATGTATCAAACCGCCAGGTCGCTGTGAACGCTCACCGGCGACAAATCGGTTACCTCCAGAGTAACTTGTTTGACAGCTTGGACCCCCATTAAAAGAGGTGCCAAAGTTCGTTAAGCCCCTGTTTCCAGTCTGCATCCAACGCTTTTAAGGATACAGTCAGCCCTGCATTTACCTTTGCGCTTACCGCTGGTTTCCCAAACCAGCTAAGCAGAGCATTGGTCACTTTCGTTTCCTTATCGAAAGCAACCGTCCAGTCCAACTACCCACCTGCAGGTGTCCCCTTGCGGGTTAGCTGCAAGACAGATTAAGATTGGTGTTACACTTTCGCTCAGCATGGGCCGAAACCCATGCCTCTACGCTCCCAATTACGCTATGCATAATCTATCTAACAACAACTACAGGCTGTAGTCAAGCTTCATGGAGACTTCTTTTCCCACTGAGAGATCGCGGCATATTCACCGCGCAGTAAGTTCACCGGGCCCCATGTTGGGACAGTGGAACGATCATTACGCCCTTCATGCAAGTCACCTATTAAGTGACGAGGTATTACGCTACCTCAAGAGAGTCAGAGTTACTCCCGCTCTTTGCCAGCGCTTCTTCCCCTTGAAAAGGGCTTTCACGTACTGGCGGTGAGCAGGCGTCACCCACTGTACTTAGCGTTTCCGCTTTGCGGTGAGTTGTGTTTTTGGTAAACAGTTGTCGTTCCCTAGTCAATGATATCTGCGCATTCCATACGCAGACATGGCTTCTTGTTATCTTACGCCACTATTTTGCCGATTTCCCTAACATGGGTTACCCCGCCACACCTTGGCCTCTTCAGCCAGCAGCACTTTTACTAGTTCTAGGTACGGTCTGTAGCGATCGTTGCAGATTCCCTTTTCACGGGCTCAGGAATTCAGTCCACAGTTCATTTAGCTGCTTCTCCTCATAACGAGACTCTGCAGCCCTTTGCACTTTCTTTCGGACCTATCCCCAAGCGTCAGAAATTTGCCTTGCGTCGCCGCTCCTACGCTACAGGTGCACGAATATTAACGCGCTTCCCTTTTGGACAATTGTGGTTAGCATTGTCCTTAGGATCGACTAACTCTCCGCTGACGAGCGTTGCGAAGAAAACCTTGTGCTTTCGGTGTATGGGATTCTCGCCCATATATGCTGTTACTAATACCAGGATTTTCCCTACGGCACGCTCCACATGTCGTTTCCAACATGCTTCTAGACGTGCCAAATGCCCTCTTACCAGATTTATTCAATCTCTGGGGTCTCGGTACCTAATTTAGCCCCGTATATCTTCAGAAAGATAAGCCTCAACTGGTACGCTATTACGCGTTTTTTAAAGGATGGCTGCTTGTGGGCCTACCTCCCAGCTGTCTGTGGCTTGTCCTTCTTTCAAGACACTTAATTAGGATTTTGGGACCTTAACCTCAGTCACTATCTTTGCAGTCTCGCCAGTCTGGCTTACCCAAACTGGCCGACTCCCGGGGTCTACGCAGCATATGCATTCGGAGTTTGATAGGCTGGTGGATCCTCTCGAACCCGCGCCAGCCAGTCGGTAGCTCTACCGCATATGCAAACTCGCCCGGAGCTATCCTAAAGATACTTCAGAGGGAACCCGCTATTGCCGTGTTCGAATGGTATATCGCCGCTACCCGCAACTCACCCAACAGGACATGCCATGACAGGTTGCAGGCCTCCACCAGGCATTAGCCTAGCTTCGCCTTGGTCGCGCGTAGTTCACAACGGCTTCGGGTCGTACACAAGTGACTAAGGCATTTTCATACCCTGCCCCTCGCATGCTGCGGGCACTCGCTTTCGCTTCGCCTCACGGCTCGCCACTCATGTACACTCCCTGGCTCTTGCTTCAAGAAGAATGATAAGACACTGTTCCTTCCGGCTCGCGCTATCCTTTCGAATAGCAGCTTCGCCGGCTATCATAACTTTCATGCCTTACCTTCCTTTCACCATCTAGTTTCAGATCTTTTCAATCCCACGCGTGTGGGTTCTTTTCAGCTTTCGCTCACGCTACTTGTTCACTATCGGTCTATGGCCAATGTTTAGGGTTGGGATTTAATGCTCCCGTATTCGCTCTTCATACTCAAAAAGAGCTACTCTTTTACAGTACCTTCCATTGCACTTAGCCTACGAGGCTGTCACTCTCTATAGCGGTTCTTTCCAGAACCTTCGGCTCATGCTTTGGATCCTCCTGCACCACATCTCCACTCCTGTTGCCAGGAAGGATTCGGGTTGCCCTCTGTGGCGTTCACTCGCGTTATTAGCCACATCGATATTTCTTTCTTCTCCTGCGGGTACTAAGTCATTTCAGTTCCCCGCGTGCGCACATGCATTGCTGCATGCAATTAAGACGATCCCAGGTTCAAAGCCCGACTTGCGGCTACCCTGGGCTTATCGCAGCTTGCCACGGTCTTCATCGCTGCCATAGCCAAGCCATCCCCTAGATGGTTTATTATTATGCAAGCTTCTTCTCCTAATATCAATCGCGCAAAGGCACGATATCACAAACGGTAATCTGACAGTCGCAGAGCATATGCTCTGGCCTAAGTATTTTCATCAAGAGAACCTTTCAGAGAAATACAGAGGAGCCTATAAGAGCTCAAGCTGCCACATTAGCACCGAGTATTATCTATCGTAAAGGTATATATAGTTTGCGCCGTGGAATCGGGCATAAAAGATAGCCATGATGCCGTGCGAATGCCAATGCAACCGAAAGGTAGAAAAGCCCGGAAAACAGTATATTAGCGATAAAATGTCCGGAGGCATAGTCATAACGAGGGATCGCCCTTACGAACTGGTTCTTGCGGTCAACAACAGGAACACAGGAAAGATAGAATCCCTGTTCAAGGAGCTGCACAGCGAGAAGGAGCGCAGCGAACTTGCCAGGACGAAGGACCCTCTTCACAACAGCCGCCCGGTCCTGTACACCGCGATAATAAGGGGGTTCATGGACGTGTATAAGCTCCTCCTGGATAACGGCGCCAGCCTTACTGACCCATACGGGCCTAATGAAGCCATACACGTTGCTGCAATGTGGGGCAACACGGAAGCCGCCGAGGATATGATACTGAATCGCGGAATTGCTCCCGGGAAAAACAAGAGGAACGTATTCCCTTCAAATCTCGCCAAGAACAGGGAACTCTCTAGGTTCCTGAGGTCGCACGAGCCGAAGTCAGGCGCGGAGCAGAAGGAAGGCGTGAGGGAGCAGCAGAGGATGCCTGGAGGCCACACAAGCAAGGCCCGCACGTACATCAGGCAGGACAGGAGCGGCAGCTGACCGCAAACCAAACCCAAACAATAGGGTTAATAATTTGATTATTTCAAAAGACCAGTAATACGGGTTTTGGGAATGAAGAAAAAGGCGCCATCCAGGCCGAAGGGCGGCAAATATGCGGCAGAACTGGAAAGGCTAAGGGAGCTGAATGCGGTAAAGGAGGTCCTCTCCAAGAGCGAGATAGAGAACGCCGCGCTCACCAACACCTCCAAGGATTCGGAGACGATCAGCGACAGCTCGGTCGACCGCATGCTCAACCAGCTTAACCTGGGAAAGAACGCAAACAAGGACCTGGAGATAATAGAAAGCCTTGCGGTGCAGAAGCGCGCCGTGGCGGACAGAAGGGCGCCTAGCCAGTCAAGGCCGCAAAGGGCCAAGCCTAAGCCGAAAGGCGGAAAGAAGAGAAAATAGTCAGCCGCCCTTTATCCTCCCTAGTTTTTCCTGTATGATTTTGGCGGCTACAGGATGCACGAGCTCCCTCCACGAGTCGTTGCTGTTCCTTATCTTCCTCCTTATTATGGTGCCTGATATCTCATTCCTCCTTTCCATGGGCGGCATCATCACCCTAATTCCGTGCGCCTTGAAGACCTTCCTTACTCCTGGATTGGATGTTATGACAATGTCTATGCCCTCCTCAAAATTCATTATGTATTCATACCACTCCCTGTCTGTCCCGAAGTCCGGTATTTCCAGTATGCTGTACCTGCGTATCCTCTTCGACCTGAGCACCCTGTCTATTATGTGCATCCGTTCCTCCGCCGTCAGCGGGTTTGAGTCCGTGCTGTGCTCCTGCGAGCTGCCTATGCCCACAACTACATGCTTTGCCTCCGCCAGCGCGAATTCCAGGCTCTTCAGATGCCCGAGGTGGAAGGGCTGGAACCTGCATATGAATAAGGCCTTGTTGTACACCATATCACCTGGCAGCAAGCAGCTTCACTTTCCCTTTTTCCTTGTCCCTTAAACGACTTTTGTTGAATGAGCTCTCGGCATTTTCCCTGACCTCGCTGAATGCCGTTTTCCTCAAGAGTGCGCCGTTCCTGAAGACCTCCTGGAGCATTCCTCTGCCGTTTGCACACTCCTCCCTTACTGTCCTGTAGCTGTCCCCGCGCATGATGAGCTGCAGCCTTCCCGCCTTTGAATTCTTCCCCCTGTCTGTCTTCGGCTTCTTGTAGACGTCGCGCTCCTCTCCATTTACCGTAACGCTCGAACACTTGAAGGCGAATTTCTGTGTGTCCCTGTCCAGCTTCTGCAGCAGCGCTCCCCCCATTCCAAAGGCAATGTTGTCTGCCGACCAGCCAGCTTTCTTCAGCGCCTCAAGTATTGCTCCTGTCGATTCGTAGTCTATGCCGTCTCCCTGTATTACCCTTACCTGGTCGGGAAGAACGTAATATCCCTTGCCGTTCTTCCTGTTGTGGAATATGTATGCCTCGCCCAGGATGTCCATCACCTTGCATACTACTTCCTCGGGAATTCCGGAATCCGGCCTTATTACCACTGTCCCGTTCCTTCTCATGACTCTATCGTTCAGCTCATACCCCCAGATTTGTCTGCATGCATTGTATATGTCATAAGAGTCGGAGACAACGGCAACCAGCCCTTCAGGGAACTGGGTTAGCATGTTTTCCATGGCTTCTTTCTCGTGCTCCCTGCCCCAAGACGTTATTGTTGAGTGCTCCGCCGCGGGTATCGAGAATCCAGCCATGTCGGCGCCGTAGTATCTCCTGAGCATCATTATGCCCTCGAGCGTGTCCGTTCCCCTGAAGTTGAGAAGGTGCGCCGCTCCTCCTATGCCTGCAGATTCAACAGAGGAGACTCCCCTGAATCCGAAATCATGCAGCTTGAATTCTGCAAGACTCGGATCTCCCGTCTTCTCAAGATAATCGTAGATCAGCTTTTTCATGTGCATTGAAAGCGTTGCCACGGTTGTCGGGTACCATGCCTGCACAAGAAGCGTCTCAAGATAATTCGTAAGCCAGAAGCATTTCGGATCCGTGTTCTCTATCGTCATGAGTGCGTTGTGCACAGGCACGGAAAGACCCTCGGGCACTGCCTTTATTGCTACCGGAAGCATTCCTCCATGTTCCCTGAGGATGTGCTCCCAACCCTCCCTGTTGAACAGTCCCTTTCTTCCGAAATGGCTGTTTGCTATCGCTTCAGCCTCGTCTATCTTTTCCTTTGTGACCACCTGCCCCTCGAGGTATCTCCTGAGCAGGTATTGCAGTCCGAAGAACATCGTCTCGTTGAACTTGCCCCCTCTTGACTCGAAATACGAATATACCTTTTCTGTTCCTGGAGGGTACTGCCTCCAGTGCGTAAGCTTATAGCTGTCCGTCAACAGCAACAGGTTTTCCTCATTGTTTTTTGTCATGTTCACACCCTGACAATAATGTCAGGGTGCGGTCCCGTATATATGTCCTGCCCATAAAGTATATATAATAACCATATACAATATATATTTATGGAAAAACATATATTTAAGTTCGGCGAGACAAGCCTTGCAATGATAATACCTAAGAAATGGGCCGACAAGAACGGACTATCCGCCTCGAGCGGGATAAGCGTTACGGAAGGAACCTCAGGGGAACTGATAGTGCAGACGCAGCAGCCAAGGCAGCAGGAGATGGAGAAGACGATGAACAAGTCGATGAACCCGGAACTTGTTGGAAGATGGGTCGGCCTTCACTACATGTTCGGCACCGCAAAACTGAGGCTGCGCTCAAAGGACGGAATAACCGGGGCGCAGATGAATGCCATCGAAGCCAAGCTCAATAACGACTGTTCAGGTTTCGAGATAACTACGGAGTCAAGCAACGAATTGATAATAGAATCCCTTACTGATATGAAGGAGGTGGACATCGGGAAGATAATGCAGAGGATAAGGTTCATAATCGACGCCGAATTCAAGGAGATGGCCAACGGCAACTATTCAATGATCTCCGGAATGGAGAAAAGGGTCAACAGGTTCTACATGCTCGGAACAAGATACCTTAACATAGTGCAGCCGAAGGGCTATGCAAAATACTATAGGGCGCTCGATCTGCTTGAGGCGCTTTCCGACAGCATGAGCGCGTTGACGGATTACGACAGGGCGAAATCATCAAATGAACTGCTGATGATAATGCAAAAACAGTTTTCAATATGCTTCCGCGGCTTTGAAGGGGAAGAGAAATCAATCGAAGAGACTGAATCGCTCAGGAAGGAGGTGCTTGCAAAATTGTCAAAAGGAAAAATGGACAGGTTTCAGAGATACCTGATGACGAAGGTGGTTGATTGCACATCCGGCATAGCTGAGTTCGGACTAAATGCCGATAGGAAGGAGCAGTTCTGAGCTCGGCCTTCAAATGACCGTGTACGAAGCGTTAAAGACGCTGTTTTCCACTATCCCATAATCATTTTGCCCGTATTGCACCAGGTAGTCGCCGGCCTTCCCGTGCAGCGAAGAACCCTTCCCGCTTACCTTCACGGTAAAGGGAATGCCCATCTTAACTGCATAAACTATAATCTTCCTTTTTGAATATTCGCCATCTTCCCCTGCTTTTGTCGTGCCTGTTGGCTCATAGGTGCTATCAAATTTGGCCCTGCTTATCGGCCATTGCTCTCCGTTAATTCCTGTCATAATTGCATCATTCTTTGAAGCCTGGACATTCCCTTCCAATGTCTTTATTGTCTTTGCTTCGCGTGCAAATTTCACTTTTGCAGGCATCGCCATCTTGTATGCCCTGAAAGCCCCTTTCATCCTAGGCACATCCATGCCATTCATGTCTGCTTCCTTCCTGCGTGTGGGCATGCAATTCACATTAATTTTAGGACTGCCTAAATATAAAAACCTGGATAAACCTGAAAGGAGAGAACATTACATTCACAACGGTTAAAAATCTTCAAAACAGTATCTATGCACTAAAGGGCTCTTGGCTCAGTAGTAGAGCGTCCGCTTTGCAAGCGGAAGGTCGCGGGTGCGATCCCCGCAGAGTCCATGATGATTTAATGCAAGGGACAGCAGCAAGGATAAACATAAGGCCGTAAGGCCACAGCAAGCCATAATATTGATTTACCAATAGAACAATCATGTGATTCAAATGATGCCGAACATGGATCCAAGGGCGATGCGCAACCTCATGGCGAAGATGGGCATAAAGTCGTCGGAGATAGAGGCGACGCGAGTCGTGATAGAATCTCCTGGTGCGAGCATAGTGATCGAGAACCCCCAGGTGACAAGGATAGAGGCGCAGGGAGCAGTCAGCTTCCAGATAAGCGGCGATATACGGGAGGAAGCCGCCGCAATTGAAAGCGTGAGCGTTTCAGACGATGATATAAAGATGGTGTCTGAGAAGACAGGGATAACCGACAAGGAACTGATAGTGGAGAAACTGACCGAGAACAGGGGAGACATAGCCCAGACGATACTCGACCTTACGAAAGAGGAATAGTCAGTACTTTATCCTGAAGGAATTCGCATACGGGACATCGTCAACGTGCCTTACGCTGTCCTCGTGTATTATGCCCCCCTTTATGGCGGCGCTCACGGACTCTTTTCCTATGGCGCTCGCCGAATATACCTTCTCCGGCTTTATCATCTCTATGGCCTTCTTCTCGCTTACCAGGGTTCCCCTGTAGAAATCTGAGTAGTCCCTTATGTTTATCTCAAGATCCCCGTCAACGATCACCTTGTCTATGAGAGGGGAGTCGCACATGCCTATCATGTCGCCGTTTTCCGTTTTGTGTATCCTTATGTATATCATCTTTGCCACGGTAAGCTATTGTAAAATGGCTTATAAATCTCTATGTTAAATGTTATCTACTGTCTGCCGGGGTGGCGGAATCCGGTAACGCGCCGGTCTCGAGATTTTGCGTCTCAAGAGCTGATTAGTGATGCGAACAGGCAAACCGGTTTCCTCACGGAATTTAGGGTTCAAATCCCTACCCCGGCGATTTTTAGTTTTTGCCTTCTAGCAATTCCGAAAGCAGCACTGTCGCATAAGAGCCTGCCGGCAATGAGAACCCAAGCAGGAATTCCGATTCCTTCTTTTCAATCTGCGCCTCCCTGAAAGG
>VFSW01000087.1_pt1 | contig 110057 bp, 121 predicted proteins | sample 5358111 | NCBI WGS metagenome assembly VFSW01 (sample SAMN11554181, study PRJNA540505) | mine drainage metagenome | isolation source: sediment from site ElyBrook_90M | place: USA: Ely Copper Mine, Vershire, VT | collected 2017 | reverse complement strand
CGCTTCCATGGCATGGAAGAGGTCATCGGTTCGATCCCGATCAGGTCCACCAAATAATTCAACAACTTAGAAGCACCTCCCCTCTCCCCCTAGTGGGCAACTTAGGGGCAAATTCTAAGACCACTCCGCGGACCGGCTTCGCAGGCTCCGCTCCGCGATCGACCGCGATCCCCTCTGCCCTCGCAGCTGGCATCACGACCACATCGTCTTTGCGGGCGTCTTGCGTTGCGACAGCGCTCGGCTCCGGGTTAGGCGCAGGGGCCTGCCCTTCCTTCTTCGACAACTCAGCATGGATCGCATCGAGGGTCGTACGCACACTCGGGAGGAGAATCTGCTGATAGACATTCTCCGTCGTGTCCGTCGTCTCATGCCGCATGAAGCCCTGCACGTCCTTGCTTGATCCCATCTTCTGGGCCAGCGTCGCAATCGTCCGCCGGATCACCTGGAATGTCAGCTTCGGCAGTTCCAGTTCCTCGGCGAGCTTATGCAGGACGCGCTTGCGGAAGTTGCTCGGGTCCAGCGGTCCGCCAAATCGGCCGCCAAAGATAAATGCCTTCGACGATACGTCTTTGCGCTTTCCCTTCAGGTGTTCTTGCCATTCCAGAAGCTTCTTGATCAGCTCCTCGCAGATTGGAACCTGCGAGGTACTCCGCTTGGTCTTCCCGTACGGACGAACCTTTCCCCTGTAGTACGTCTCTGTGATGTCTAGGAGAAGTGGCTCTACAAGGAGACTCTGCCAGCGCAAGGCAACGACTTCGCCTGGCCTGAGAGCGTTCGACATGTCCAGCATCAGCAGCAGCCAGTCACGAAGGTTCTTTTCAAGAAGTTTGTCGAGTGCGGCACGCAGCTGGTCCCACGTCAGAACAGTTTTATCGACCGCTCGGAGGTTGGCCGGCACCTTTACCAAATGCGCAGGATCCTTGTCGAGGTAGTCCTGATCGACGGCCTCGGCAAAAATAGCGCGCATGTAGGAGCGCATCTGCACTACTCGGTCCTTGGAATGGGTTTTTGCCAACTGATTGAGGTGATTCTGCAGAATGTACTTGTCGAACTTCTCAAGCCGTACATCCTCGAACGGAACGATCAGATCTGCCGTGATGATGAGCTTCTTCACCTTGGCAGTCTCTTCTCGCCAGTCCGCCTCTTTCAGTGGCAGGTAGCGGTTGCGGGTAAACCATCCGAACGTGACGGTTCCATTCTTGATCTGTCCGTCTTCGGCGATCTGCCCGGTCGTGCGAGTAATCTCCTGCGCCAGTTTCTCTCGTGCCTGAAACTTGCTCATCGCAGATTTCAGCCCGAGAATCACGGGCGTTTTGACCGTCTTGTGGGTGTTGGTCTGCGGGTCGAGAATAGTGCGGCGGTAAAATCCGTACCACTTCTTCCCTCGGACTTCGACCCAGCCTTTCTGATACGAAGTTCCCATCTACTCCTCGATTTCTGTGTGGGAGGAATAAGCGGGCCATGCCCATTTTACCGGCTATCCCGGCATGGCCAGGACTCCGCCTATCGCTTTTTCCGGCGGAGTTGGCCGGCCTGCGTCCGCTCTTTCAGAAAATCCTCAATCTCCGATGAGCGATAGCGAAGGGCACCGTCGCTCATCCGAATTACGGGCAGATAAGGCAGGCGCCGGGTGGAGTGGTCCCAAACCCAGTCTCTGCTGACCCTCAATCGCTGAGCGACGTCTTCCGCTGTCAGAAGCTGCTCGATCGCCTGATCTGAAACTGCTGCCTGCATAAGAGCCATACGATTACCCTCCAGTCCTCTATTAGGCTTCCCCGCTCTCGGGTCAAGCGTGGGCATCATGGGGCCATTCCCAAACTCGGTCAAATGGACGCCGACTGTGACGCATTGCTCCGGTTCGTTCGGTGAAAGCCGGAATCGCTGCGAGCGAAAATTGAGCGAATTTTGTCCCTGCCGAAGTGAGGCTGTGCCGGTGCGGCGTGAGAGAGGTCGTGAGAAACACTGTGGAATCCTGATCGAACGGCCGGCGCTCAGTGCCGGTGGCGTGGCGATTTTGTGGCTGATCGTTCTAAGCTCCTAGGAACAACGCGCGGTAGTAAAACGAGCGCAGGAAATCCCTCTTTAGGTCGGCACACGTGAACAATGACAACCTAGACAACGAGCTTGATCGGATCACGGATTTGGGGAAAGTCCGCGCGGATGAGTACACCGAAAGGCTTTTGGCGTTTGTTGAGGAGATGGAGTCCTCAAGTCCTGCGCCCTTCATACCTCTGCTGGCCGAATTGGCGCTGGCGCGAGTGTTGATTTTGAGACTTGTTGAAAGATATGGCTATACACGGGGGCTTACCGAAGCCCGCGACGCGTTTGATTCAACGTTTGACCAGATGAAGCCCATTCTGGAAAATATGAGGGAAGCGAAAGGACCATTCCCCCTATGAAATGGCTCTGGCGTTCAATTTTCCTCGTTCTTGTACTTGCGTGTTTAGCATCGCTCGTAACCGCCTGTAAAACCTCTTTGCCTGACGTGACCGGCAAATGGACGGGCAACAGCGACCTGACGACACAAGTGTCGCGAGCACCTGGCAGCCTACAAACTCAAAGTGCGAAGGCCGAGCCGGTTCAAATCACCATGACCCTCAATCAAAATGGCGCTGGCATTACCGGAGATGCCGCTGTGACGATAAGCGGAAAGCCGGCGATTCACCTCCCCGTTACCGCCGGAGTCGTCGGCAAGGACGGCAAGATTTCAGTCGAAGCCGACCGTTCCGGCCTCGGTAATGTTCACCTTAGCTTCAGTGGGAATGTTGCGGCCGGTCAGATCTCGGGCGATGTATCGCTAAAAATGGATACTTTCGTCGGGGTGGCGGTCAACACTGGGAAGATTTCTCTGAAGCAAGGTTCCTAGTCAGCTCGCAAGTCCCGTCCATTTGACCGAAAATCCGGTCCGTCCTAAGCTCTCCCCACCTTGAGCGATCGAGGAGGACGGACGACAATGTACGCATCCCCAGACGAGACCCTCGCCGCACTTGAACGCGTGGGCTACTTCACGGATCAGAAGACCGCCACCACCGTTTACCTTGCAGGAAAGCTTCATCGCCCGATCATGCTTGAGGGACCAGCCGGTGCGGGTAAGACGGAGCTGGCTACGTCAGTTTCTCGCGCCTATCGCGTCCCGATCCTGCGATTGCAGTGCTACCAGGGGATCAACGAAGAGAAAGCCATCGGGCAATACGACAAGAGCCTTCAGGAGCTTTTTGTGCTCTTGATGAGCAAGAGCGACCGGACACCCGATTGGGCGGAGATCAAGCGGGAGATCACCAGCCGGGCGTATTACATTGCAGGCCCTCTGTTAGAGGCAATCGAGCAGGAGCAACGTTGCGTTCTGCTTATCGACGAGATCGATAAAGTGGACTATGCGTTCGAGGCAATGCTGCTTGAACTTCTCTCGGCCTGGACTCTTTCTATCCCCAGGATGGGAACGGTCCAGGCCACGTCGATACCGTATGTCTTTCTGACCTCGAATCAAGAACGGCGTTTAGGGGATCCTCTTCGTCGGCGGAGCTTCTATCTGGTCGTTGAGCACCCAACCGCGGAGCGTGAAGCTGCAATTGTGGCAAGACGCACTCCGGACGCAAGCGAGAAAACTCATCGCTTCATCGCCGGACTCGCAAAGAGTCTGCGCGCCTACACCATGGAAAAGCCACCCTCCATCTCGGAGATGAACGATGTGGCCCTGGCGATGGAAATCCTTGGTATCGAGCGCATCGAGGCGGAACACAAGGACATCATGCTGCCTCTGATCGCAAAGACCGAAGGAGACAGAAAGCGTCTTCTCATGAAACAGGCTTTTGAATCGATCGTGCGAATTGCAGGCCGATATGCTTCCGACCTCTCTGAGGAAGGTGAAGGCGATTTGGACCCACTCCCCGAAGAGAAGGTGGAAGCATGAGGATGATCTTCACTCTCTCCCTTCTTGCAAGTGGCTTCATGATTGGGTCCAACGCCGAAGCTGCACGCGTGACAAATTCTGAGTTGCTCTATTACGCGGATGCCTACGCCGACCACTACGGCGTTCCGCGTGCTCTTGTACACGCCATCATCGCTCAGGAATCGAGCTGGAATCCAGCCGCGGTGTCGAGCAAAGGAGCGGCCGGTCTGATGCAACTGATGCCGGGAACTGCCGAAACCTACTCCGTCAGAGATCGCTTTTCTGTGACCGAGAACTTGAGCGGAGGAATCCAGTACCTCGCAGATCTGCTGACGGAGTTCCGAGGTGAAATGCGATTGGCCGTTGCAGCGTACTACTGCGGGTCTCGAAAGATTTCTCGGCTCGGGCTCTCGTACGGAAATCTCGACACGGTGTCTTATGTGGAATCGGTCCGGCGTCGATATCAGCGCGAGTTGCGCGATCAATCCAACCGCAGCAATTCAATTCCCGGAGGACAGTGACATGACTTTGATGCGCACCATTGGTCTTATCAGCTTTCTTATCAGCGTCGCGCTTCCCAGCGATGCCCAACAGCCGGTGCCGCTCGACATTGCATCATCCGATGTAAAACCAATGGTCACCGATGTACCGATTTCTGGCGCCAAGGTCACCGACCTCCACCTTAGGCCATTGTTCATCACGACAATCCGCCTTCCTGAACCGGCGACATCCGTTGCCGTTGGAGACAAGACCCTGTTCGACGCCGAGCATTCAACTGATGAGCCTCGCCTCGTATTTGTCAAACCCAAGACTAAAGAGGCCGCAGTGAGCAACCTCGCGATTGCACTCCAGTCTGGCCAAGAGATCAGTATCAGATTGATCTCGGACGGCAATGGTGCAAATACTCCTATCGATTTTGTAGTCAATTACAAACCACACGAGAGCTTCCTGATTGGCTCAACCGACGCGGTAGGACATAACGGGGATCCGAATCGGGATGATAGCGCCAAGACAATACCTGTGATCGACCAGGCGCTCAAGAAACAAGCGGATATTTCAACCCCGGACTGGGTGGGCGGCCTTCCCAAGAGCGCGAAAAACCCCGATGGGAAAGCGGCTGGAAAACCGATAGTGGGTGCGCTCGGCGAGGTCCGCGGAAAGGGGGACGAAATGCTGGTCGCCTATTCAGTGATGAACACAACCGATCACTGGATCGAAGTACTGCCGCCACAAATCGAACTGAACAGCCCCAGCACGGACAGCGGTAAGAAGAAAGACAAGAAGAAGCGGCCGATTCTCGCGGAACAAGTCCCCATCACGGACTATCGATTGAACGCAAGGCGGCTTGCTCCTGGTGAGCGAGCAGATGGGGCCGTACAGTTCGGCCGCCCCGGCTTCAAACAGAGTGAGGATAAGCTGCTGTTGCAACTCGCAACAGCGAGCGCTGTCGATACTCCACTGTTGCTGCCAGTTCCCTTTGTGGCGCCGGGAAGATAGGCGCCCGACGTAACGCTGTTTCTAAGCCCCCCGAAAACGCAACTCCCACGAGGTGACATATGGCAACGCCAGGAACTGCACAGATAGATGACTCGACTGAGAAAGTGACGCCAATAACCGACCCGGAACTCGAAGCGCCCGGTCCGCAGGGGGGAGTGATCAAACGCCCCTTCGTACTAGACAAGACACGCGGCGCGGGCGGCGGGAATATGCCTCTCATGCTCATGGTCCTGGGGGCGGTCATCATCTTTGGCGTCGGGATGCTGGCGTTTCTATCCACGAAAGGAACCGCCAAGAAGAAAACAGCAGCCGAAGCCGCTACTCCGAGCCTGGGACGGGTTGCTGGCCCGACCGCCCCAGGAGATTTGATCCCAAGTGACAAGGTCAAACCATCGCCTGACGAAGCCAAGAAGGGAGGCACAGTCGAGGCAGCCGACATTGAAAAGACAAAGGCCCCCAAGGCCGCTCAGTCGCAGGCCGCAAACGCACAAAGCGCCCAAAGCGGCGGCAGGCGCCTCAGTCAGGTGGCCAAGTTCGAGGAACCGGACACAACACCAAACGGATCTCCGAAGTGGGCACCTCCTCCTTATAGTGGTGGTCAAAATGAACAACACGGTCTCAAGAAAGAAGAGGAAGCATTGAACCAGCCCTCACTGGTCTTTACCGCCCATGTCCAAAGTAATGGAGGCCTAAGATCCGAATCGCGACCGTCACAACAGAGCGTCAACAATCTAGGCCTGGCTCCCGGATATCACGTCGCAGCCCGGCTGGAGTCCATGGCCTCGACCGCCGTACACGCCCCGGTGACCGCGGTCATCGAGTACAACTACGAGCGAGATGGAGCAGTGCTGATACCTGCAGGAAGCCGTGTCGTAGGCAAAATCACACAAGCAGACCCATCGGGCTTCGTGAACATTACATTCTCTTCCATCGAATTTCCGGAAGGAGAGCCTGCGCAGATTGATGCTGTGGCGGCGGACATGAGCCTCCAGGCAATCAAAGGAAAAGTTGCCGGCAAGCAGTCTGGCAAGAGCATGCTTATGCGGTCACTCGCCGGTCTTGGAGAAACGACTGCGATGATTGTCGGAGCTCCGAGTGCAAACTCTGCATTCAGTGAAGATGATCTGCTGCGGATGCGGATCGCCGACAATATCGGAAACGCCAGCGATCAACAGATCATGCAAATGATGACGATGCAGCACATCGTCGTTAGCGTGGCGGCAGGCACAGAGATCTACGTCATCTTCGAGAAGGCTCAGCAGGCAGATCCAGCCGTCTCGGAGAAGACGATCCACATACCCGCTCCCGACAACACAACACTCGACTCCAGCGCGTCCCCACAGCCATAGAGATACATGGTGTTATTACTGGATGGAAGCGGCTCCGACGGGGCCGCATCTCCTTGGTTGCCAGTCCCGCTCGCGAAGCGGGCCGCTCTGTCTGCTGTCGATCGCTCCTTTGCCGGACTGCGATTTAGCGGTTAGAGGAGAAGAATCGTGTACTTCGCTTTTGTGACGCAAAACTACCAACTGCGGGGTGCATTGAAGTCTCTGGGGACTCTCATCAGGAAGCGAGATGAGAGCACAGGCAGAAAACCGAACCTGGAGCGATCAGCAGAGAAAATGTGCGTACTTCCCGTTTAAGACGAGACAGTGCCCTCTGGACGCAAGCTGTCCTTCGCCACGAAGCGCTTTGAAGGTGATTTGGACATCGAACCCACTCGTCCCACCAATGTGACATAAGCTGCCCATCGAAAGACCAACCATCAGAGTATCCCGAGTGAAAAAAGAAAACGCGTGTACTTTGCTTTTGTGACGAGAACTGAACTTTGAATGAGCGAGTGGATTCCTGAAGCGCTCACTACTTTCAGCCGTCAGACTGTAGCTTCGGACCGCAACGAAACCGTCCGCCTTCGGTGAAGAGAGAAAATCCGTATACGTCACTTTTGTTACGCCGCACCCCCATCGGCGGACACGCCGCACTTGTAATCGACGCGAGCAGAGATGAGGCACGGGGCGGGCAGGGTCAATGGATGCCGGGAGCGCTCCACCAAGAGTTGCAAGGCTCCTTCAGCAGCTAGCAGTGACTATTACGTGCGCCAATCGCAGACGATCAGTGCTTTCCTGCAATTGATCGGAATACAGAACAATGCGACTTTCCACCTCGACGGAACCCCGTCAAGGAGGCAAGTCCATGATCAGGTCGTTTATGCGAGCGGTGCGAGCCACGCAGAAGCAGTTGCAGGCTCTCATCCTCATTTCCTTCATCGGAGCTGCGCTGGTAGCACCAATCGCCAGTGTTGCTCAAAACCTCGGAACCGCCCCCGCAACCGGCCAGGCAGTCCAAGGTCAGACCGCTTCGCAGCCAGAAGGGGCATTCTTGAATGCCGTGAACTGGGTTTGCAATGTGATCTGCCCAGTGGGCGCTGGTATCGCCGTTGTCGCAACCGTATTGCAGTGGCGGAGCGGACGTAGTTGGCTGCCGTCCGCAATGACTGCCGGAGGCCTGATCTGCGTGTCCGGCATCCTTCGGTTGATTGAGTACTTCATCTCGCAAGGTCAGGCGGTGGGGTGAGGTACGTATGCAGACACCACTGGTTTTCAAGGCGATTCTCGGTCTCCTGATGGATCTGGCCCTCCCGGCTGCACTTGGTGCTTTCGTGATTGCCGGAATGCGGCTGCGCTCAGAAGGCGGCATGAACTTTGAGGCCAGTGGTGGCTTTCTCAAGTGGCTCTTCTGGGGCTGCCTCATGCTCAGCCTTCCTGGAGTAAGTGTTTGGCTCAGCAATGAAGGTGTTCCGGGCGCATCACAGCTCACGACCGCTGGTGCAAGCGGAGCCCAATACACGCAGGGCATCGAAAAAGTAACCAACGATTTTGTAAGTAACTTTCTGGTGGGCCAGGTTGTCCCCGTCGTGGCCGCATCCCTGATCTTCAAAGCAGTGCTCGATCTCAGCCAGGGTTCCAGTCCGCTTGCGTCGATCATCTCGGCGCTCTTTCTTCTCGGAGTTCAGGGCATATACAACCTCGCGACAGGCAGTTGGATGCAGACCGGGGATCAATACGGCGTGACCGACATGCTGATGCAAATCTTCGGCTATGCCGCCAACAAAATCAGCCCTATCGTCGGGGGCCTCGCTCTGTCGGGGGCGATCGTTAACTACGTCCGCCATCGGCCGTGGGGAGGCCTTGTAGCGAGTGGCCTTGGCTTCTTGAGTGTGACCGGCATATGGGCTTTGGTGAAGAACTTCGCAGGAGTCAGTCTATGAAGCAACTTGCTGCATCACTCTTGATCGTCGCCGGCCTCGGTTGCGCGGGATATTGGATGTCTGCTGCGCTGCCCCCCCTTGAAGACTCGTATTTCGAGGTCGATGCCAACCCAGTCGATCTCTTCCCTGACCTCATTCCGGACTGGCATTTCAAGCACCACAGGTTTCACAGGCCCTGCTTTGGTCTGTGCCCGGAGTGGGAGAGTCAGCCATGAAACGGTGGGAAGTGATCATCCAAACCGCAATCTTTTCGGCTGGGGTTTTCACGCTGCTCCTGCTCCTATCCGTGGCCGTTCACTTCCCATTGGGCCGTGTAGCCTTCGCGATCCTGATTTCAGGAATATGTCTAATCGCGGAGCTCTTTGCGCTCTTTAAGGTCATGCAATCGATGTGGAGAATCAGCGAACGACTAGCAAGAGCGATTTTGCGCGATGCCCATCCCTCTCCTCCCCAAACTCTTTTGACAGAGACCAAGAACTGAAGCATATATAAGCGCGCGAGGACAGCATGAACAGCGGCTCTTTCGACGGAGGTCTTCTCAACCTAACCAACTGGGTAGGGAATGCGGTCATGCCCGTCGTAGCCGCACTGATTCTGGCCATGGGGATCTACAAATATTCGCGCGGCTACCACATCGATCCCTATATCGGGGGCACGATGGCCGCGCTGTCGGTTTCGGGCCTTCTGCGTCTGGCCGAGGTCTTTGCAAGCCAAGGATCCGGAACATCCCAATATTGGTCGGCGTTGCTCAGTCTGGCGAACTGGGTTGGCAATGTGATTCTCCCGGTCTACGGAGGGATCGAGATTGCAAGGGCTGTATTGGGTGTGGGTGGTGTCTTCGAAAGGCTCAACATCGGCGATGACTGGATTCGACATTTCCTGGCCGGTGGAGCGTGCCTCTGCCTGTCCGGCCTCATGAGACTGATGGAACACTTCATATCTTCAGGCACAAGCGGGGTGGCCTAATGGCGCTGAGAATGAGTCCCGTATCTCGCAATCTGCATGCCAAGGTCACGATGTTGGGCCTTGAACTTGAGGACATGCTTTTTCTCGCTATGGCCTGCGCAGTAGCCATGCTGGTCGGCCAGTTTCTGTTCTCCGACCGCTACATGTTCTTTCTGCCGATGAATTGGTTCCTCATGCTCATGGTCCTGGTAATCGGTGTGCCTGGACTCATGCTGTTCAAGTATGGAAAGCCGCGGGGCTATTTGTTCGACCTGGTGACGTTCTACGCTCGGCCGCGCAGCTACTGCACTCTGGCACACGACACAAAACTTACGGATAGCTTCCTCAAGGAGGACGACTGATGCCCAAAACCATGGCCCAGCACGAACGATCCTTACAAGACCCAGCGGTTTGCGAACTTCTTAAGATCCGCGACTTTCTCGACAACGTGATGGTTCGTACCGATGGTTGCTATGTCGCTGGCTTCCGGGTGCAAGGCGCGGTGACGTATTTCGCTGACGACGACGGACGGAATGAAGCCAAGAGTGTCATCGAATCCCTGCTGCGCGCCATGCCCGAGCAAAGCATGAGATTGCAATTTCGGTATGAGGTTGTAGAGAGTCTGAATGGATTACTCGACCAGTACCGCGACGCTACGCGTTCCGAATCTCCAGAGGCAAGGACCCTTGATGATCGAAGGCTTTCAACATGGGAAGAGAAGGAACGGATGGGCGCCTACCTAACTCGGATCGCAGCCGTGTATCTGATCTGGGATCCGGTCAAACACAAGCGAGCGATGATCGCCAGCGGAGGTCCGCAAAGTAAAGAGGACCGAAAACAAGCAGGCGGAAGCTTCACGCTATCCGTGGGAAAGGCAATCCAGAAGACGAGGAAGGAACACATAGACACCCTCGCCGAATTTGAATCGATCATTGCAGGCATCGAGTCGGCGATGAAGGGCGGAGGCCTCGGACCGGAACGAATGACTCATGGCGAGATGTTCCTTGAAATCAAGCGCGCGTTGAGCCCGATGGAACCCGACCTCACACCTCTCAAAGAACACATGTCTGAAACGCGAGAGATTTCGGCCCGCGAACGAGTGGCGACCGGCAACATTCTAGGCCAAACAGAGACCTACCTTAACATCGATGGGTTGTTGTGGACCTTCATCAGCCTGAAGACGCCGCCAGATGGGACGTACCCGGGAATCCTCCGCGAACTGATGACCATCGGTTTCCCGATCGTAATCTCAACCTATGTTGTCATCCCGGACCAGAGAGTAGTGCTGGACAAGTACAAAAAGAAGTTCCGCAAGATGCAAGCAGCGCAGAAAGACTCCAAGGGCAACCTCCGAGTCGATGTAACCGCGCAGGTTGCGACCCAGGAACTGATCCAGATCCAACAAGAGATCATTGCATCTTCAGTAAAAACAGCGCGTGTGAGTCTAGTGATCGGCGTTCATACCTCTGCACCGGCTTGGTCGGCGCAGCAATATGAAACCGCAGAACGGGAGCTGGCGAATCGGCGGCAGCAAGTGCTGCACGTCCTGGCCCGGATGAACGGTGCTCGCGGCTTCTCCGAGTCCCTGGCCACGAGAAGACTATTCCTTTCTACGCTACCTGGGCTTGCCGAAGATGACCGCCGTGACCACGATCTGTTGACTCCACACGCGGCCGATCTACTGCCCGTCGAGTTGCCGTGGGCGGGCACAACCCGTTCTCCCCTGATGCTCTTCGAAACGCCGTACCGGCAACTGCTGCCGTTCTCGCCCTTCGACCCGAACCTTGAAAACTCGAACGCAATTATCGCGGCTACTTCCGGAACAGGTAAGAGCGTGCACGTTGGCAAGATGCTCCTCACCTGCGCGCGTCAGGATGTCCAGGTTTCGATCATCGAGCGCGGCGACAGCTACTACCACCCTGTGGTGTTCATGGGCGGTCAAATGATCACCATGTCGCTCGATAGTGAGCAGACGATCAACCCCTTCGATCTCGAGCCAGGCCAGCACGAGCCATCAAATGATCACCTGGCTTTCCTGAAGAATCTCACGCGGTACATGATCGGCGACAGCGGTGAAGGCGATACGGACCTCCTCGACAACCTGATCATGAACGCGATTCGCAAGACCTACGCCAGAGCGCAGATGAGGATCGACAATCCAATTCCGCTCTACAGCGATCTGTACGACGAACTGCAGAATTACTACGACGAAGACAAGAACCCGAGTGTCAACGAAGCGGCGCGAATCGCGGCAGCCAAGATGCGCGCCTGGGTCAATGACGGGATGTATGCGCGTCTTTTCGATCGGCCGACAACTATAGACATGTCCACCGCTTGGCTCTACTTCAATGTTGAACAGTTGAAGGACGATCCCAAACTGGAAGTCGCGATGAGTCTCTTGATCGCCTACACCACTACCAAACGGGCGCAGGGTAAAGCCAACAAGAGATGCATCACCGTTCTCGATGAGTGCTGGGCTCTTCTGCAATCGCCGAGCCTCGCGCCAGTGGTCGTGCAACTCTTCAGGACTGCGAGAAAGCGCAACGCCTGTGTGTGGGGAATCTCGCAGGCTGTCGAGGACTTTACCGGCACCCCCGATAAGCCGAACGAGTTCGGGGGCGCAATCCTTGCCACCACCGCGGTGAAGATGATCGGCAGACAAAAGGGTAACTTCGACGTTCTCCGCCAGTTCTTGCATTTGAACGAGACGACCCTCAACCGAGTCAAGGGCCTGGGAATGACGGAGAAGGGCAGGAAGAGCGAGTTCCTGATTGTGATAGGAGAAAAGGCCGAAACTACTCACAGCCTGTACATCGTGCCTACACCACTCGAATACTGGCTGCTGACAACCTATCCGCGCGAGCGGTGGTACAGGCAGTGGTGGCTTGCCACAAACCCCGAATTGAGCCAGATCGAACGCTATGAGGAACTCGCAAAGAAGTTCCCTCATGGTCTCTCCGAATTGCCGGAACTCCCGGAAGAGAGATCCGGCGAGGTAGGCCGATTAGGCATATCGACGTCTCCCGAATCTGTCTCACAGGTTTCAAAACACCAAGCCCCTCCGGTCGTAGCCACAATCGGAGATGTCGCCATATTAGAAGGAGCTGCGCTATGAAAGCGATTCGATTCACTGTGGGCGTGTTGCTGGCGACGATTCTGCTCTATCCAACCGGAGCATATGCGCAATTCGGGAGCATCTTCTCTTCGATTCTGGGAACCATTACCGGCCCTATCGGTACTGCTCTTACGGAGATCAATCAAGTCCGCACTGAGATCCTGCAGACCGAACAGCAGGTGTTGTGGCCGCTCTCCCTGATCACTCAAGCCCAAAACTACATCGCCACCGTTAAGGCGAGCTATCGAGGGTGGATGAATCAGGTGTATCAGCTCCCCGTCAATAGTGCGAGCTTGCAGGTACCTAAGACATTGGAGTCTTCCTTCCTCAGCGGTCAAACCGGGCAAATCGCCAATTTCAGCCAAACCTACACCTCAACCTACGGAGTGCAACCGAACTCGGGAGCCGCGCCCCAGGCGCATCTGCAAATGATGGACATCGAAGATTCGGTGGCGAGGGACGCAACGGTGCAGTCGATTGCCGCCGATCAAGCCACAGCGACGATGCTCCAGACGGCCCAGACGATTGAGGATCAGGCGCAAACGACCGCCCCGGGGACGGCGGATATGGTCGCTGCCGAAGCCAGGACGGCGGAGTTGGCGAGCCTCGCGATGCAACATAAGCTCCTGGCCTATCAATTGCGCGAGGCCGCGATGCAACTCGCTCATCGCGGCGCGATTCTTAAGCAGTCCACTACCAACATGCAAAACCTAAATCAGCAGATTGTGAATCACCTCGGAGGTGGTCAATGAAGCTCTGGAAGATCTGGACAAGTAAGCCGATGGTACACCGCCTTGCTCTTGGAGGAGCGGGGATTCTCATCCTGAGCGTTGTCGGCCTGCGGCAAGGCAACGCGCAATTTGGCATCGATCTAAGTGTGATTATTGCCGGCCTGAAGGAGATCAACAGCACCCTCAGCAGCGCAGTCGGCACTCCGCTCAAGGCCATCAATCAAGTCGAACAACAGGAACGCCAATTCCAGCAAACGGTTCTCTTTCCCTTGGCGGCGATCAACAGCGCGAAGCAGATGGCAACCAGTTTCACCTCTTCCTTCACCAACTTTCGTCAGCTTGGCACGATGAACATCTCCAGTGCGACGCTGCCAAACCCGCAACAGCTAGAACAGCAGATGCTGTCCGGGAACCCGAATAATATCGCCTCGATCAATAGTGCCTATCAGAACGTGTTTGCTCCTCTCCCTGCTCAGACCGCCATTCCCCAAAACGTTGCCTACCAGGTCGACATGGGAGATGCACAGGCACAGGACGCACTCAAGAAAGCAATCGAACTCGACGCCTTCGCCGCACGGGAGATGGAAGTTGCGCAGCAACTCAACGCTCAGATCGCGGCTTCGGCACCAGGCTCTGCGCCAATTCTTGACGCAGAAGCGTCGGCCTGGGTTGTTCAGGCCAATGCCTATTCACAGATGGGCATGGCGGAATTGCTGCGCGTGAACAGCGCTACCATGTCAAACCGCAGTGGAGAACTGAAGGATTCGACGACCCAGATGCAAAACCTGAATCAACGCATGACTCACATTCTGGCGCCACCGCAGTGATCAGGAGGTAACCATGAATCCGGGGATATTTGAATTTCAGTCGATGATGAACTCGGTGATCGGTGGCATTGGCGGCAGCCTCTTGACGTCAATCCAGGGGGTCGCTTATGTGCTGATGACGATCTGCCTGGTCCTCGGTATCTATGAGGCCTATATCAAGGGAGGAGATATCCGTTCATTGGCCTCCACATTCCTGAAATACGCGGTCGCTGCATTTGTTATTGGCTACTGGACGAATTTCTTCTCGGATCTTTACACAGGATTCAACCAGATCGCCAATACCATCGATCAAAGCTACGGCGCCGGCGACCTCGCAGCGACGTGGCTGAGTGGTCTGCAGAGTCTCTGGAACTCCCAAGGGTACAACTCCATTTTCACCGGAATTGCATTTTCGCCGTCCGCGATCATGACGGTGCTGGAGATATTTCTTGCCTACATCATCTATCCGATAGCGGTCCAGATTTTTGCCCTCATCTACACGTTCTGGGGTTCGTGCCTGTTCGCTATGGGACCGCTCGTGATCGCGCTGGCTCCTAGCCAAGCGGTAAATTCAATGACCAAGTATTACGCACTCAATCTCGCCGTGTGGAATGCGTGGACGGTCATCTACGCCGTTTTCGGCTGCCTCATCACCGCCATCCACGGCAACGATGTGAACGCAGTTGCAAATGGAAGTCTTGCAGCTTTCGGAATGGCAAGCCAGGAGTTCGGTGCCTTAGGTGGCGGGATCGAGATGATTGGCTTGATCAGCATCATCTATGCGATCTGCATCCTGCTCATCCCCATGGTCGCCGCGTTTATTCTTCGCGGCCAATTCACGGCAGTAGGAGCGGCGCTCGCTATGGTCGTCTCGAAAGTTGCAAATGGCGGAATCAGCGGCGCGCGGGCTGGAATGGCGCTCGGTCCGGCGGGCGCTGCTGGCGGAGCTGCGGTCGGCGCTGGCATGGGCCTCTTCGGCGTCACGCCGTATTCCATGTTCTCCGGTGGCTCGTGGGGCGGCCAGGGCGGCGGTCAGTCCGCTCAAGGCGGCGGTGGAAGCGGAACGTACAGCACGCCGCCGCCCAACACCCCAGCTCCTAACAATCCAACCCGCACCCTATAGGAGAGGAGATCCATGCGTATGAAGAGCAAGGCGAAGGTGAAAGACCCCAAGTTCTATGAAATGGACGGCGCTCGACAGGCGTATTCCAACCGAACCACGGTGGTCGCTGTATTGATGGGACTTGTGGCGCTGGTAGCAGTAGTTGGCTTTCTATTTGTACGCATGGAGCCGCCCACAGTCATTCGCGTAAACAACGAGGGCGAAGCGACAGTCATTACGCCGTACCGTTCCGCGCATCCTCGTCTCCTGCCGTCGGTTCTTGCAGCCGCAGCGCTCGTTGAAGCACCCGACGAATATGAGAAGGAAGCCTTCGTAAAAACATTCCTCGTTCGGTATCTCAACTACGATCCGCATACGCTGTCGCAGAACTGGGCCGATGCGATGAATCAGATGACAACAAATCTCCGTCGGAGTGCGCTGACCACGATGGAAAAGAATGATTCCGTGGGCAAGCTGGAAGACGAGCAAGCCAGTTCCACCTTCAAACTGAGTCACATCGAGGAGAGTAAGACTGAGCCGCTTACGTACACTGCGTTCGGAGTAAGGACTGTTAGGAGCATGAACAACGAACACGAACTCATCGACCAATTGGTCGAGGAATATCACGTTCGGCTGATAAACATGCAGAGGTCCGCAGACAACCCGAGTGGACTGCTTATCGGCGAGTACTGGTCGAAGCAGATCGAGGGGGAAAAACGAGATGCGGTGCTCGCGGATAGCACTCTGGCCGCGCAAAACCGGAGTGGGGCTACATCTCCCGCATACGCTGCAGACGGAGGCAAACAGTGAGCGCAGAGGCCGCAATTCTACCGGTGCCCTCCCCCGTTGAGACCGAAGGCAAACGTCGTGGCCGGAAACCGAGTGACGCAAGAGACAAAGACCCATTGACCCTCTTTTATCTGGCGGAGGCTAATTCCGGTTCTGGCGCCCTGGTGCTAAAAGAGAAGTTCGAAAACGAGGGTCACGCCATCGTGGCTTCGCTCACTCGAGGAAAACCTTATTACCGCGTCGAAGTCTGGCAGTCGCGAGCCGTCGTCAAGGACGGCAGCGTCACGGTAGAGAAACAACCGGTGAGAGACGGAGTATGAGTCTCCCACGCGGACGAGTTCAGAAAAACCACTCGATGAAGCACTGCTTTTCGATCTGGTTCTCTGAGCCACCTTGCGGGCTTACTCGCAAGGATTCGTTCCGCTAACCGGCCATAAGCCTGGTTAGTTCCCAAGTCACAGCTCGGGAAGAACCAGGTCCAGCCGGCACTAGCGGTTTGGCAGTGGTCCTTCTTGTGCCCAAACACACGGAGAACTCACATGCACACTGTTGAAGGAAATCGAATTGTGATGATCGACATCGATACCATTGGGCGGGCAGAAGAGCGCATTCCTGGCACTGGTCAGGAGTCGTGGCTCGACTCAACACTCCTCGGTACGATGTATCCCAGCATCCACGTGGCTCTGGTCAGCATTCCCACCGAAACTCTCGATGACTACGAAGAGCAGTGTGTGGCGAATGCGATGACCTGCGTTACGCTCAACGGAATTGCCTACAAGATGGTCGGTGCTTCTGGATCGGCCAAGAACGGCAAGTACTACTATTGCGATGCAGCCCACGAACCTTTACTCAGCCAACGCTTCCAAAAATGGCCGGAGGCGGCAATCACGTACTTTGGCATCCTTGTGTCGGCCTGCTCGGTCGTACACACAGAAGCCGAAGCTCGCGTTTTGGTTGTGAAGGACCTCGAGCTCGGAACCAATGACTGCCGTGGCTGGATACGAAAGACGCTCTTCAGAAAGCTCCAACTTCCTGAAGGACACTTCTACCAGTTCCGGTTAGCGTTCGGAGAAACCCAAGCAAAGGGCAGCTTCAAAACGATGAATGACGATGTTGCCGACGCCCTAGCCGTTGACGTCATCATTCCGGAGAGTTCGGTCAAGCCTGCGATGAAGATGCCGTCAGCCATAGCCAGTCTCATCGGCTTGGGCTCACGGAGCTTCAAGGGCGAAATCGTAGTGGGAATTCGTGAATTCTCCCAACCTAACAACTTCGACGGAAGCTATACGGTAATCCAGCACGCCCCCAAGGATTCTCTTGAGATGGAGGTGCTACCGATCGCCGTTGCAAAAATCGACGCACTCAAAACAGCTTGGAGGGAGGGGAGCCATCGCAAGGTGGTCGAACTCATCGGCAAGGTAGTGCGGGGACACAACTCGGGCGAGGAAGAATTCCAACGAGTTGTTGAAGCCGCTCTTTTAGCCGATGGCTCTGGCGAGATTACACGTCACCCTTACGTCCATGCACAGCTGTCACGCCTCATGGCGAAGTGGGCTCACAAACTCTCGACCGGGGGTGGAATCGAACTACCAGCGTTTGCTCTCGCAGACGATGGGTTCATTGCACTCGAAAATGGTCGCGTTGTCTCTGGGGCCGATTGGATGTGGAAGGGTACAGCAATCACCTCAATCCCATCTGACCGCGGTTTGTGCGTTCGTTTTCCGGTTCGGATGAAAGAGGACTTGCTCCCGATCCATCACGCGTCCAAAGATAAGGTAATCAACCACCTCCATCAGGAGTTGGGACTTTGCCACGAAACCGCTGAACGAATCTTCAATGAACAACTAAAGTTGAACGGCACGTATACCCTTCATTCGCAAACCGCCAGCCTGAACGGTGGCGACTACGATTTTGACTGGGTGTGTGTCATCGACAGCGCCCGCTTTCCACGTTTCGTGGAGAGCCGGTTCAACATGACAAATGGACACGTCGTCAAGAAGACAAAGGCCGAAAGGGCTCAGTCTCCTTGGTTTTCCCTCGAGTTCGTTGCCCTCAAATCGCGCGGTAATCAGATCGGAGTCATTACCGATCTGATGAGTTCCTGCATCGCGGCGGGCCGTCTGGACTTACTGTACGAATTGGTTCCACAGCTTCAACTTGAAATCGATTCGCTCAAACACAACACGCATGCCGATAGGAAGGTACTGCAAGCGATACGCGAGCAGGTTCCTCCCGCACCGTGGCTTCGCTTGAAAGACGCGAAGTCGATGAACGACCTGCCCAGGGAGCTTGAGGTTCTGGCGACAGACCTAATCGGATGGCTTTACAACATCGTTCGGAAACACATTGACGAGTTGTTGGAGAAGCCGATGCCGATTCAACAGTTCCGTGGGTTGATTGCAGGCAATGCGACCACTCAACCAATGCACGCCGAAGCTCGCCTGATCAATACCGTGTATGCGGCTGGACACGGCATGATTCAGGGCAAACTCAAACAGGAGAAAACGGCACATGACGAAGCAAGCGCCCGGATGGCGGAAGCCATACGGTCAGGCGATCGGCAGAAGATCTCCTCAGAACGACGGGCATTTTCAAAAGCGTCGGCTCGCTATCGTCGTGCTCAAGAGCTTGTCCGGGAACAAGCAGGATCCTTGCAATCCATCATTCGCAGCTGGGGTGATGGTAAGGAAACGGACCGGATGGGCTGGTGCCAGGCTCTTCATTCAATAGTTTCGCTCTCTCGTGGAGCAGGAATGGGATCAATCCTATTCCATGCCTTCCCTCAAGAGGTGATTGACTCAATCGCAGCTCGCACAGGCGGGATTCGTACTCTGGTGCCACCTACCAGCAGCAAAGTACGAGTCGTGGTAGAAGGTGACGCTCTGTTTTCGGTACGCCGCAACAAGAGAGAACCCTTGTTCCGGTACGACAGAGGAGCAAACCGTCTGGCACGAATTGCGAGTTAAATCGGCGAGTGCATCGTTTGGCTTTGCCGACCTACAACCGAATAGCCGGAAGTCTGGTGGACCAACAGTCGATCGTGAGTCCCCGGCGGGGATGATCGCATGTTGATCTCCAGAAAGAATGGAGTGAAGAATGCGATTCCTGAACTGGCGCAAAACGGACGGAAGCGTGCGAGTAATCATCAAGATTCAACGCACGCCTCAACAGTGGTTCTTCCAGTGGCAGATCGCTGGAAGCCGCCGCTACTCAAAACGCGAACTCCTTGACATCGGAATGCGGGTCAGGAAGTTCGTCAACCCGAGGGTTCAGGTGCCACCTACGGCCCCGGAATCCGAACACCACACCGTTTGGGTGTGAATACAGCCTGCGAGAGTGGGAGGGTCTTCCGACCTTCCCTTCTCCGGGACTCAAGGAGAGAGCCATCATGCTCATTCAGAAAGGTGTCGTCACAATTGCTATTCTGGCCGGCAGCATGGCGTTGGCTCAGAATATCGTTCACCAGCCAGTGAATCCCAATGGTGTCACAGAGATTCACACCGCGCTCGATCACATCAGTGTCTTGTCGCTCCCCGAGAAGATCGTTCGCGTTGCCAAGGGAAGCGATGCCATGGAGATCGAATGGCACGATAACAGCGTCTATATAGAACCTGTTAAGGCTGGACAGTCCACCAATCTCATGGTCTGGACCGAGCACCAATTCTCCACGTATGAACTGGACGCTCCAGGCGACGTTCACAACATGTCTTTCGTCGTTGACGAGACCGCATCACCGCTTCCCAAGGGAAGCGGACCACCCGTAGTCGGTTCATTGCCTTCGCCACAGGAAATTCAGCGTAAGACTGATTCCGTGCTCGGAAACACCTTGCTGGCGGTGACCCCCGTACTCCCTCGCGGCATTCGAACTGGCAAGGACTCTGTAACCGTTCTAATCAAGGAAGTGCTTCGCGACCAGACTTCGCTTTATGTAAGGTTCTCCGTTACCAATTCAGCATCGCACCCGTATCGGATAGTATCGCCCAATGTCTTTACAATCAGTCCGACGAAAAATGCCGATGCTCTTGGCGCGATGCGGAATCTGCAAATCCCCGAGGATACAACCTATCAATTTCAATCTGCCTCGACGTCCCAGGTCGTTGTCAGAGGGACAGCCCTTCCGGAGAAGGACCTGGCTCCTGGAGCGACGGTTGAAGGCGTGCTCACTCTTCAACCAGCCGACCTTGAAAAGGCAGGCGTTTATAAGTTCATTTTCGGGGACGATGAGGGCCATCATGTTCAGGCTACGGCGGTGCTTTGATGGCCGTGCTCGAATATATCTCTCCTGAGGAGGCGCGTGCGCGCCTCCTCGTTGCTTACCGGGCCGCGGGTGATGGCGACTTCGTCGAGACGTTACGCCGGCCATTTATCAGCCCCATTGACCAACGCAACGAGCGCGGCAAGCTCAAACCCCATCCGCTTCTCGTCGTTGGCTTAGTGCTCTTGGCCCTCGCTGCTGTCTCCATGATTCTCTTCAGCGTAAAGGGATGACCCACCGGTCGGAGATCGGAGATTCCGTTGCCCCGCGAATACCCATATCGCCGCCAAAATGACGCCCAGGATGCGGTTCTCCTTGGTTGGGTGTTGATTCTTGGAATTTTAGCAGTTGTGTATTTTGTCGCCTATGATCGGCTGCATGTGCGAGCCAGCCAGCTCATAGAATTCACAATCTACCCTCTTCTCTTCGCGGTATTCCTCTGGGAGGTGTTGCGCTTCAAAGCGACAAAAAAAACCGAGATGGAGGCGGCGTGGCCTCGGCCGATTCCATATATTTCACGCAGGAAAGAGGAAGAGTGCCTCCTTGAAGCTCGCAATCGGTCTTCGGTCTTGCTTGGGTACGACATCTTTGGTGAACCGTTCTTTTGGAGCGACGATACGCGCACGATGCAATCGAATGCTTTTGGCATGACGGGTGCCGGCAAGACCAACCTGCTTGAGGCCATTACGGAGCAGGATATTGCGCGCGGCGTACCGATCATCTTTATCGACGGGAAGGGCGACAAAATGCTCTTGTCTCAACTGTTGCCGTCGATCGTAGCGGCCGGCCGCGCGCAGGATCTGCGGCTGATCGATCCCATGCGTCCGGACCTGTCTTCCGCCTATAACCCCTTCTGGGCTCCTGAAGGAAACGCGGAGGAGCATGTTGCTTTCGTGTTCGAGTCCTTCAATATGGAGAAGGACTTCTTCGAGGGGCACCAGAGGGTCTACCTCGAAAACATCGCCAGGGTACTTCACTATTCGGGAAAGCGGTTCAATTTCACCGACGTCCTTGTCTGTGCGTACGACCAATCGCAGCTAAAAGCGCAGATGAAGATGGCGTTGAACCACATTTCTGAGGGCTCCCCGATCACGCCGCAACAACAGATGACTCTCACAATGAGCATGCGGCACCTGCTCGAATCCTTTGATGACAAAGAGCGCGTATCCAAAATTCAGGGACTGATCAACGAAATGATGACCTTCATGGGAGATGAGATGGCTCTGATCACGGGGCCGTACGATGATCTGCTTTCCCTGGATGATGTGATCGACAAAAACCTCATCCTGTTTATGAGTCTGAACGTCAACGTGAACGAGCGCGCGGTCACGGCACTAGGCAGAATGCTATTGCAGAACCTTCAACTGATGATTGGCAGACGCTACTCGCGCGCCGAAGAGGGTCAGCACCAGCCTTTCGTCAGCGTCATCATGGACGAATTCAGCCCGTTCGCATACGACAACTTCGCTCATATCCTCCAGACGGCGCGTGGTGCAAACGTCGCCTTTCTGTTTGCCTTGCAAAGCGCCCCGCAACTCCTGCAGGTCGGACGTGGGTTCCGTAATGACGTCGCGAGCGCCCCCAATACAACATTCATGCTGCGCACCAAAGATGAGGAGACCGCCCAATATTTCCTGAAAGCCAGCGCACAGGTTCGCCAGATGCGGCGCAGCATGCGAGTCCTGAAGAAGGGTGTATTCAAGCCAGAGTTTGAGGAAGGGACAGAGGGTAGCCAGACAGAAATCAAGGATACCCTCGCTCAGGATGAGCACATCAAGAAGATGCCGGTTGGGCAAATGGAGATGCTAATGACCGATCCATTCCGTGGCACGATCCACACCCACCTCCACATCAAAAGGGCGTCGCGCCAATGGCTCCCGCGAGTGCCAATGAGTATTTACCCGAAACTCGACACTCTCGCGACCGACTCTCGCGGCCTCAATCTGAGTTTCCCCGTTCCGGATCTCGAGGAGAAGAGGCAGGGGAGGCGGAGAAAATGAGACTCGTAACAGTAGGTGTTGTCACGCTACTGCTCTCGTTTCCGCTGGCTTATGGGCAGCAGACGCAGTCGCGGGACACGCAAAAGCCAGCCGCCGGTGAAGCGCCAGCGGGTCGTAGTTCTTACGATCCGATGGCGCGAGAGCAGGGAAATAGCCAGCCCACAGGGATCGTGGAGACAACCCTTGCTGGGGTCAATCCGCAAAACAAGGACTATGGTTCGGTCATCGCGGAATGGCGAAAAGAGATATTCGAAACGACGGTAAACCGCCTCTATCTTTGGAGTATCGCCGCCCTTTGCATTGCGCTTGGCACGTCGTTGCTTGCCAACGGCTGGTTGATTCGGGAACGCCAACGGCGGCTTGCGATCTCCGCAAACATCGTCGTTCAGCTGTTCAACGCATACATCGGTTCACGCGCGAAGGCGCTCGAAACAATCGCCAGGTACAACTCACTGGTCGAGCGCCACAATCGATTGAGCGCCGTAACGGCCCCTGGAACACTACAACGAGAAAGCCAGGAAGAAGGCAAATCCGAACTTCGGGTGGATTTCGATCGTGCGAAGAAAGACAAAGACTCCTCTCAGAGCAAACCCTCATCAGATCCGACTTCAACGGATGGTGCGACGAATCGAGATCAGAAAGACGATTTAGAGAGCGGGGCTCTGCGAGCTCGCCTGGCTGATTATGAGACAAAACTGCAGCGTAAGGACGCCCAGCTGCAGGCAAAAGACAATCAGATTACGAATCTGCGGGGCCGTCTGACGCGCGCTCACGACACCCTGGAAGGCGAACGACAGCAGAACCCTGTTGCGAAATAGCGTCGATAGACATGGTGATACATTGCCTCAGTTTCGGTTCGCTGTGGTGGCTTCGTCCCGGAGACGACGTCTTAGATCCGCTGCGTTATTCGTCCCGGGGAGCCGCATTTAACACCACCGGTTTCGTCTCACATAGTCGAGAGCGCCGTTTGTGGCACATCGCCGGTGTCGTCCGAATCAACATGGCGATGCATGGCGGCGCATCGCGTTTCGAAGGGGAGCGTTATGAATGCACCGGACTCGAACGCCGCGGCGAGTGGAACAGAGTGCTATTGGGCCGAAAGCTGAATCTTAGTGTCAAGGCCGAGAAAATTTTGGCGTGCGTTCACAGTAGGGTCATTGGCAGAATTCGATTTGACAGCGCGTGGACCGATGACCAGATTCAAGTCGTCGCCGGTAGCGCGCTACAGGGCCAGCAGGAGACCCTCCTACTGGCAAGCCCAGGTGCGCACTTTCAAACCGATGTAGGAAAGTGGGAGGTCTCATGGGAAGGTATGCGACGGCGATAGTCGAGGGAGACGAAGCGGTTGATCCGGCTGAAAAATCACGGTCAACCTACATTCGTTATAACGAAGAACGCGATCTACCGATGCTGCTCGCCATCAGGAATGCGAGCTTTATTAGTCATGGCCAGATGTTTGACCAGCTCGTCGCTAGGGGCAGTGAGGCGTCGAGACGAGCTTTCAACTGGCGAATTCAACGCCTTGTCAAGGCCGGTGTCGTTATGAAAATGCCGCCACAACTGCCCTACTGTGGTCCTGTCTACGCGATCACTCGCACCGGGCTTGCTTGTCTCGAGGCCTGCGGCCAAGGATTGATGAGTCTCACATCGGAATCCAGGTCTCTGGTAAATCCAATTCAGATTCTGCATTACCTTGAATTGGGCGAAATTCAGGCAGCTTTCCAGCGCACGAAGTTACTGAGGGAGTGGACCGGAGATATCGAAGTGCGATCGATCAATCAATCGATAGATCTGCCGCTGGCTAAGGACTACGACGCGATCGCCGAATTGGAATTGCGAGGATCTCGATACCGTATCGCGCTCGAATACGAAAGGTCTCTGAAATCGTCGGCGCGATACAGGGAAGTGATTGCCGCGATCGAGGATGAAAACCAAATACAACTGCTCGTCTATTTCACTTCCTCAATCGATCTGCTGTATCAGCTCAAGGCAGAGTTCGAAGACCAGCGATTTCCAATCGTCCTTGCCACATCGAGGAGTTTTTGTATGAGCCCGCTGGCCACGCGGCTGTATTCAACGCGCAGTCTTGGCGGCAACAAGACAACTCTCGAAGACATTCTGGAAGCAATTCCCTCGCGTCAACGACGAGTGATCGCAGTTGAGTGACCCTGCTCATCTCTAGGCCTTTCGTGGATCCCTTTGGCGCACATTCGGACAGGGGCAATCGCGTTGGATACGCACCTAGTCCATGGCAAGGCTTGAAAGCTCCCTTCAACTCCGATCCATACCTCGTGCGTTCCTTCTGGCTACCTCCTCTGTGCCCTAAGAGTGCCGCCGACGCCCAGAAGCACCTGATACGGCGTAAGTTATTCCTGACTATCCCCGAAATTGGGGTGAAATCCGAACGTCAACGGATCTCTCCCGAATGCGCTCCGGAAACGTCGTTGGTGCCGAGAGTCTTCCGCATCCTTGCAGGGCATTGCGGACAGTTGAAACGCGCTCCTGCTGCAGTTGAGGAGTGCAATTCGTGCGCTGCTCTCAGAGAAGCCGTCATCCTCGCAAAGTACCGAGCCGCGAGAATGTGGTCCCCCCTGACCCATAAAATGGATGCACACTGTGACTGCCAAGCTGACCGGCTCGCATAAGGTCAGGACGGAATGTTAACCAGCTTGCCGCAGCGTTGGCAGCGATATGAATGGAACCAGGTCCAGTGTAGTGTGGGGAAAACCTCGCGGTTGTAACGGCCGATCCTGTGACAATTCACAGCGAATCCAGCAACGCAGGCGAGGCCCAGCAGCGCAAGAAGGACCAGCACGTTACCCGCTGCTCCCGGGAATTTCGAAAATGCCTGCGAGAAAGCCCAAAACCAAAATGAGAGGAAGGCGAGCAGGAAGCCCCAAACGATGGCTGGTCCCCCGTAGCTCTTTTGCTTCGGCGGCGACGCGTTTTGAGCAGAATAAGATTGGCTCTTTCCCCAATAGGCCGGGCCCGACTGCGTCCTCGTGCCACGCTCGTAGAGGAGTGAGAGAGCAACCAAGTCTGGACTTCCACACTGGTCACATCGGTACAAACGCTGGTGCTGTGCAAAGACCATTTCCGTTACCCCGGAAAAAGCTTGCCACAAAATGCATTCTGAGTCCTGCCCTTCCAAATTCTCTGGAGAGTCTTGGCTCCGGCAACTGGGTTCACATCGGAGGGAATTCCGATCTTCTCAGCCGACTCTAGTCGACCCAGCGGCCGCCCTAGCCTGTGACTTGCTTCCAATCTTAGCGAGCAGGAGGCACAACGCTTGCCACGGCACGGAACCAACTGAAGACCTCTTTCGCCGCTGATCGAGGGACGATCCCGCAGAAATCGGCCTCATAGGTCCCCAATATTCTCGGACCACCACTCGTGCATATCGCCGTCAGCCTCAGCAATAAAGGTGACCGACCTAACGCAGCTACCTCCGTTCGTACGCCCTAAGCTATTGCGGGCCGCGTTGAAGCCAACCGGTCACATTGTTTCTTCGGAGGTCTCGGATCGGACGCTCCCGGAGATGCTCGCGCTCGTCAGAGAGCATGGTCTTGAGGATGTCGTTGCCAAGCGGATAGATAATATCCACCAACCCGTGTGGCTGCTGGCCGGCCTCTGGACCAAACGTCGGATCAATCTGGGGGAGGAGTTTGTAGTTGGTGGATACACGCGCGCAAGGCCTGCACCCGACGCGTTAGCCGTCGGCTTCTATCGCGTACAGGACCTAGCTATGCCGCTCTGGCGCATAAAGGTCTTATACCCGCGAGTCGCCGGGAAGCGTTCGCCAAGATCAAAGCCCTCAAAGCAACGAAGTCCCCTTTTGCTGATCTCCCGGAGTTAGGCGACGCCCGTTGGGATCCTGGGCTCGCCTCCTAGAGGATGAAAGAATGCACCTGACTAAGAACGGAGTCCGTAGCGGAAAGTGCTTCCTTAGAGCGGACTGATGCCGACCATTGAAGACATACCAAGTCCATCGCGCCTCGCGATGACAAAGACTCTAGAGCTAGTTGCATAAATGCCTCAAGGAGATGAGGAGGCAAGCGAAGTGGACGAATCCCTGAAAGACGGTAAGGATACGGTCGTAGCGCACTTGGACACGGCGGAAGTTTTGCAGCCAGGCATTGGTGCGCTCGATTTTCCAACGCTTGCGATAACGACGCAGCTTGCGCTTGTCCTCGAATCGGCGATTGCGGACGTTCCTTCGATAGGGGACAATCAACTCCGTGCCACGCTTTTTGAACCGTGCTCTCAGAGCATCGGAGTCATAGCCTCGATCGGCAATGACTCGGCGCAGATGAGAGCGGGGACGTCCACGTCCAACGCGGGGAACCTTCACTTGTTGGAGCGTGCTCTCCGCGAGCCGACATTCGGCAATCTGAGCGGACGCAAGTTGCACTCCGACAGGAATACCCTGGCCGTCGACCACCACCATGCACTTCGTACCTTTCCCGCGACGTGTTTTGCCGACTGCCGAGCCCCCTTTTTCGCCGTGATGAATGTGGCGTCGAGAAAGGCTTCTTCCCAATCCAGCAATCGGCGCTGGTCCAACATCGACAGTAGCCTTTGCCAGGCTGCAAGCCAAATCCCTTCCTCTTCCCACATCCGCAGTCGACGCCAGCAGGTCGAACCATCCGGGTACTGTTCGGGGAGATCGCGCCATCTGGCGCCCGTACGCAGCACCCACAGTATCCCTTCCAGACACGAACGGTTTGAAGCCCAGGGACGGCCGCGTCCATCTTTGCGCCGCCTTGGCTCAGGAAACAGAGGCTCGACTATCTTCCACTGGACCTCACTCAACAGCACTTCTCGTTTCTTCTGCCTCATGACAGAAGATCAACAAAATACCCGCCTCTCGCATAAGTAACTGTTCTGAGGCCGAACTTATTTACGCAACCAGTTCTAGCAAGGCTTTGAAACAAACCTAAACCACAGTCAGCCGGGCTCCAGTGTGGCGTGCCTGTAAGCTACGGCGACTTGATGTGCTGTCCTGACCACCGCTCTCCCGGAGCCCTTCGCCGTGCGCTTGATCGCCCCGACAATACCATCCTGTAATTGATCACCTGAGACCAACGATCGGCCTGACCTGTGGGTCTCCACAATGGTGTTTTCTCGTCCCGGCCCCCGCCCTGTGCGGGGGCTTTGTCATTTTCTGTAACCACAAACCTAAGGAGAAGGTCATGTCGAATCGTAATCGTCGTTACTCGAAGCGCGAGCTGCTGGGCAGCTTGTATGTGGACTACGTCATGTCCGTGCAGGATCTCGGGGTCTCGCCCGACAGCACCCGGTGGGAGATTCTTCGCGAATTTCTGCGGATCGGAGAGGCACGAGCTGAGCGGCTCATTGAGGAGCCAGGAGGATTCCTGTTCCTTCAGAGTATCGCCGGTCAGCCGAACTCTGGCGGGATATACGTCTACAACGAAAGCCTCAGAGCGTTCTTCTGGCTTCAGTTTGAAGCGAAGGACGGATCGCTCAATGGTCGAGACTTTGACTATGCGGTCCGCGTTTACCACCTCCTAAAGTTCACCGTGAACGCAAATCGCAACCATCGACCACGGAAACACCACCACCACAAGTCCATATCGCGGCGCAGCCAAACGGTGCTCCCAACGGCCGTGACAAGTGACGGTCACGCTCGAATCGCCATTCCAGTCCACCTACTTGAGAGTAACAACGCACCTCATCCCCTCGCCCAGCATTGACCGACACACTCTCGAATCTTGCCGTTGGCACAGCCTTGCCCCGGATGCAAATCGCAGCAGGCTGTGCCACCAAACGTGTCTCCTGCGTCCATTTGACCGAATCCCGGAACCGGGGTAGAACAACACAACTCTTGATGGAAAGGAGCACGAGCCATGTCAATAGGTAACCCAGCCATATGGATAGCGCCGCGTCCGACGCCGGAGATTCTTCCGGCAAACCTCGAACAAGCGTCCGAATATATGACGTGGTTCGTGAACCGCCGCGCGTATACCCAACAAAAACACACCCCCCACCCGGAATCGAAAAAGTACTTCTTCTACCAGGCGCGGAACCGGAAAACGCTCGAACCATTCGCACTGGATGTTCGCACGATCCAAAAGCATCTCCAGGGTCACCACACGATTGGACTGTATGCGATTAACCCTGAGACCCAATGTTCAAAGTGGGTTGCAATAGACGCCGATTATGACGACGCCTACCGCGATCTCCGCGCTCTAAAGGTTGAATTACAAAAAGATGGCGTCGAAGCGTGCGTGGAAATGTCGCGGCGCGGCGCTCACCTCTGGATTTTATGTGCACAGCCACTCCCGGCGAGACTCTGCAAGATCTACATCTACAATCTGGCGCTCAGGTTGGGTGTACCGATCAAGGGAGTACTGAAGCAGGTTGAAGGGATAGAGGTCTTCCCACGTCAGGAGGAGTTGGGAGCGGATAAGTTCGGAAATGCAATTCGGGCTCCATTAGGGATCCATCGCGCTAATGTTCATCGCTATTGGTTTGAGGAAGCGCGTAGTGAGCTGTCCGCGCAGTTCGACTACCTTCGCGGAGTAAAGCGCCTCACGGCCACCGAACTGACCAACTTCACCGAGGGTCTGTCCCTCCCAAAAGCGATTGAGAAGCGGCCGGAGATAGAGCGGCCGCGATTGAACGCCAGCCTAAACGGCTTTCAAATCCTCAAGCATGTCACGGTGCGAGGCCAACTAAGTGGCAACTATGTGGCGCAGTGTCCGTCCTGCGCCAGCCAGGGCCGAGACCGATCGATGGACAATCTCCACATCCTGATCAAAGACCCTAACTATTATTTGTGCCGAGCGCACTGCACCCGCGAGATGATCCGCGAAGCGCTGGGCTATCCCATACCTGTACGCGCGTATCGATAGCAAAGGAGGAAGCGTGAAGGATAGTCGGCTTACAAACATGGCACGTCGCGGGCTAACATTCCCAGCGGAGACCCTAGAGCAGGTTCGAAAGACAGGAATCCGCTGCCGTCCGCAACTCGAGATTGTCTATCAGCAACGGGCTAACGAATGGAAGTTGCGTGGGGAGGAGTCTGGAGGCGCAGTAGCGGAACTTGGTCACTATGTTGGTTTCGTCGGCAAGGACGGAGAGGCCTTGTCGTGGCTGCAACGAGTGCAGAATTTCCTGCCCAACGGCACCCATGCCGTTGTCGTAGCAGGAGAGCTCGTACGCGTGGAGATGTTCCGTTACGACCACACATATGACCTGCTAATAACGCACCACTTGCTTACGACCGTTGATGGAAAACGCCCGGACCTGAGGAGCCAGATACTTTTTCTGGGGCGGAACGGTACGCTCGACACCGAGCTCTGGGGCAAAGACGCCGCGTTCCGAGGTGGCGCCGTACCCCACTTCTTCACGCGAAGCGGAGAACGGGGAGCTATTGAACCAAGTTGGATGGATGCAGTCCTCAAGGTCACCGAGGCCGTCTGCTGTCCAGGTTGCCGTCACTGCCATCTACTCGAAGGCGCTCTCGAAGAAACTCCAAGCGAGGTGCCAGCATGATCGATTGGCATCATCCCCGTATCTATGAACGACTTCGATGCTTTGGGCTTTGCCTGTTCGCAGTCGGCCTCGCGTTCCAAAATACCGACAATCCCCCCGCGGCCTTGGCCGCCATTATCGTCACGGCTCTGCTCATTGTTCGACTGAAGATCGAACTAGCCATTGGACACAACGAAGAGGCTTCGGCACTTGAGCGGAAACTTCACTGGATTCAGCAAGTGAATACAGCGCTTTTAGTTCCGGTCATCTTCGGTGTCATGGCGATTCTAAGGAAGCTTGAGACCGGGAACAGTTTCGCAGCGCCGTTTGTGAACTGACTCGTTCAAGGCGACAAAAGGCTGCGCTTCGTGAGCGGCACGGGTGAACGCTCGCGACATTGGGAGCGAATAGAAAGTTCCCGCTGAACACAAGATTGAAGTCCGGAGATGGAGATGACACCAGACTGGAAACCGTTGGAACAGATGCTCGGTCCCGAACTCTGCCGGAACTTCATGTACATGGGGCGGAGTGAGCAGATTCATCTCTATAAACACACAGACACGCGGCGTTACCTAAATATTGGGCCTGATGGGACATGCTTTCGCTACTCATCGAGCGGCTACGTGCCGATTGGGCTGCAGGAAGCGATCGAGCACGTCATGAGTTGACTCTGACATAGGGCAGTCACCAACCCTGTAGACAACGGCTTTGGCGGGACGGTGGTTGATCGCTCTACTGCCACCAGTCTTGTGCTGGTACTCCAGCACAATCTGTGTGCCATTACTGACGCCATAGCGCAGGTGTCGCACTTCATCGCAGATGTTGGCAATTAACAAAGGAGAGAACAACCATGTCTAGAACAGTAAACAAGGTCTTCCTGCTCGGAAACGTCGGGAAGGATCCTGAAATCAGGTCAACGAACGGGGGAACGCTCGTCGCCAACCTGTCGTTGGCAACCAGTGAGCGGTACAAAGACAAGGCGGGAGAATGGCAAGAGAAAACAGAGTGGCACAACATCGTCAGTTACGCACGAGGAGCTGAGATTATTCGCGATTATGTGAAGAAAGGCTCCAAGATTCACATTGAGGGAAGGCTCACAACGCGATCTTGGGACGATAGCGACAGTGGCAAGAAGATCTATCGTACTGAGATCGTAACGACGGACATCAGCTTGCTCTCGCCGGCAGATGGATCCAATGGTCGTCCAGCGAGTAACGGTCGGGACTCAAAAAGCGGGACGAGCCGGTATAGCGATCCCGCGGACGAATATGGTGACGTCGGGATTACCGACCAGGATATCCCATTCTGACAGTCGACCAGCCGCTTATCTGGTGAACGAGGGGGATGCAAGATGCTTGCATACCCCCTAAGTCAACAGAGAGTTTGTTGGTCAAGCTGCCTCCTCAGTATCGCGCGACATAGGCGGCCATCCCGAACAATGGGTGAATCGGTAGATAGCCCGGGCGCCTGAGCCTCCCGGCCAAGGCCGTGGCTGCTGTGCGCTCGTTCGTCGGGCGGATGACTCGTGCTTTTCACTCAACCAGATTTAGGTTGGCATCGATCGCCTCTCGCACGGACTGCGTCTATTGCTCTTTTGCCCAGTGCCCAACGGTCGAATTCACCCTTAAACCCAGGAAAGCAGGTAGATCGTGGAAACAAATGCGCAAGAGATTGCCGACGTACTGCTGCGTCTGAAGGAGCCGTTTCCTCCTAAGGACGTGAAGTGGCTTGTTGCAGCAACAAGTCGCGACGGCCGCAAGGGCCGCGTCACTCCGTATGCGGATCCGAGGGCATACACGGACCGCCTCAATGAAGTTGTCACGGCAAGTGGATGGAGCAGGCAGTATGCAGTCCACACCATTTCGTCCGTCACCAGGGTTAGGAAAGACAAGCTAATCCAAACAGGAAAAGTACTGGTGACGTGTACGCTGTCCATCACCGGTGTTGGAAGCCACAGCGGGAGCGGCGAGGAGTGGGCGGACGATGAAAATGCGATGACAAGCGCGGAGGCGCAAGCCTTTAAGCGTGCCTGCACATGTTTTGGCCTTGGCCGCTACTTTTACAGCTTCGCTGAAATGTGGGTTGAGTTGAACGAATACAAACAGCCCCTACGCCTCCCGAGCCTACCCGCATGGGCCGTCCCGCAATCACACACCTCCCCGTCCGGATCGAACACGGCCGAAGAATCCCAGCGGCAGACCCGTACTTCCACCGCAGCCAACAAGGGTCCTCTCGATGCCGACGTCACGACAACCATTGAGGGACATCGCAAGGAACTCGGCCACCTCCTCTACCAGAGCATCCTATCGGCCGTCGCTCATGTGCGGTCGGCACGGGACATTCCCAACCAACAGACACAGCAGAACGTGCTGCAATGGATGGAGAGCGGTGCCCGCGGAATGGCGCAAATACGCGAGATCGCCGCGGAGATCCCCGAGAAGACGTTCTACTCAATTCTTGACCGCCACGGTGTTCAATCCCTTGCTAAAGTGCCGACCTTCGGTGTCCTCAAGCAGTTGGTCGATGAGATGACACAAGTGGGTCCGCGCGCTTCGGCGGCCTGAAGGCGTCAGTAGTTGCTCCGACGAAGGACGCGAGCCCCCCGGGTCCTTCGTCGCTCTTTTGTGGCTACCTACGTATTTGACGGCAATCAACACAAACACCAAACCACACGAGGCACGGTTGGCCTCGGAGAGGATCTGCGCCATGGCGAAAATCTTTGAACTCCCCGTGCAGCCGCCAATCTGTAGCATTCCGCTGCGTCAGGCCGTCTATTGTGAAAACTGCGAAACGATTTCCAACTCTTGCCTCTACAGGTGTGGCGTGTGTGGCAGCGAAGCTGTCCTGCGTGTTGAACCGATCCTGAATCGCAATCCGGAACCCCCAAGCGGAGCCGTCCAACGATTTCAGTTCTCTCGACTCCGCGTGGTCGGAAGATAGCCGACTTGCGCGCAACGCCATGGAAACTGGCCGTCGTTTGACCGAAAATCGGCCTTGTGGAACAAATAAATTGCGAAGGCGGCTGAAGACGCGCGCATAGGACGGCACTATTGCGGTAGCCCTCAATGCTCGCAAGCGTGGATCAGCTGGATTTACGTCTCGGCAAATCTGAGTCGGGAACAAATGTACGAAATCTGGAATGGAGGACATCGTGAAATATTTGGCGGCGGCTGTGTTCTATCCCATGCTCTGGATGCGCGGTTTCGTGCTTGCTCTAGGTCGACTGCTGAGCGGATTCGCGGTCATCGCAGCGATCGTGATTGGTCTGGTATCCCTCTTCACTCGTTATCGGTTCTGGCTACCAGCTGGACTATTTGCGATCGCTGGATTCATCATCTTCCTGCTGTTGCAGCTCTATGACTCCATTCTTTTTCGGTTGAATCCGAGTGGCCGCACTTTGATTCTTTACCAATAGCCTGTGACAAGCATGGACAGTCCGTGACCTTGAGCAACCGCATCATTGGGCGATCCCAGCACTCGATCTGCTTGTAGGGACTATGAACGGTACTGCGGGATGGGCGGTGCTGCCTGAGTTCAGGCCTTCAGCCTCAGCTCAGCAGCGATCTCGTCCAGGTTGGGCGCAGCCAGAGTAGCGACGTAGCCTACAGCGGTGTGATAGTCAGCGTAGAAGGCTTTGAAGACTCCGTCCGCGCAGTGGCGGCGCGTAACGTTGATGACCTCATTTGTAGCAAGTCTACGTCGCTGTGTCAGTTCTTTACCTTCGGCTTCCAGCCAGATTTCTGATTGGCCGTGATTGATCTGTTGTGCGTGCAGCTTAGCGCCGTCCCTCATGACCCAAGTTTACCGTTCGTGTCTCCATTGCCAGGCATGTCGGCCAGAACCTGCCCGCTTCCGCGTGCTCGCAGCGTCGTCGCAAACTCACCCAGATCGATCCCCGACGCAGGCAGACCTGCAATCGACTCGTCGAAGTTCCTGATTCCCGGCCCGAATACTCGTTATTTCACAACCTGAGAGAGCAGCTGTCTCTCATTGGAGGCAAACGTGCGCAATGTCGGCCGTATTAAGCTCGGCTATTACCCTCTGCCGCAAGAGGAAGGTAGCCGTCTCCGAGACCTGCTGGACTTTTCGGCGGGGCGTGTGAGCGTTGTCGATCCGTGCGTTGGTACGGGCGCCGCGCTTCATCAACTGACCGATGGGGCTGAGGCTGACAAGCATGGAGTCGAACTCGATGCCAACCGCGCCGCTGTTGCGACCGCTAGTGGAATCAGAACGATTCATGGCAATCTCTTCAATACTGTAGGCAGGGTAGAAACGTTCTCTTTTCTGTACCTCAACCCGCCGTACGACTCAGAGATTGGGTCGATGGACAACAGGAGGATGGAGTTCTTATTCCTCGAGCATACTTACCGATGGTTGATCGAGGGCGGAATCCTCCTGTTGGTTGTGCCCCAAGGCCGGCTTGAACAGTCGGTCCCGTTATTGGCCGAGAACTTTACGGAGCTACGAGTCTTCCGGCTTACTGACCCCGAGTCGGAACGGTTCGATCAAGTGGCGCTATTCGGAGTCCGAAAGAAGATGCGTGGGCAAGAATACAGTCGAAACCGCACTGCGCTGCAGGAGGCGGTGTGGCGCCACGACATGCCAATGCTCCAGGGTAATGAACCGCCGTATCGGGTGCCGCCGTCGACGGCAACTCCACTCGTATACCGTGGCCTTCCCCTTGACCAGGTTGAAGACCTGCTCGTCAGCTCTTCTGCTTGGAAGCAGGTTGAAGCGCTGTTGCTCCCCAAAGAAGAAACAGCAGGTGGGCGCCCGATCACTCCGTTGCACGCTGGTCATGTTGGGCTTCTATGTACTGCCGGTCTGCTCAACGGAGTCTTCGGACAGGGTGCAGACAGACATATCGCGCGCTGGACCTCAGTGAAGTCCGTCACCGTCTTCGAGGTCGAAGAGGAGAATTTCACTGAAGTGCACAAACGCGAACAGTTCACTAACGAGTTGGCTCTTGTCTACGAGGACGGGCGAACTCTTGTACTTGGCGACAAGAAGAAAGAGGAGGATCAGGATGCAGAACGCACACCTGCGGTTCGGGCGGCTTGACTATCGCCGTAGCTCAGGAAAGACCGATACAAGGATTTCTGTGCACGTAGACCGGTATGTGGGCGAAGGCGAGGACGCACATCTGATCAGTGCCTTCGGTGGCGACGCCGAGATCGGGGCACTTACGGCGGCGATTCATGAGCGACACACTTTTACGATTGCCTTCCCGGACGGCACAGAGAAGGCGGTGGGCCTCGGTCAAGATGCCGTCTGCTATCGCGGCTCAGTGAACCTGCGAGGGCGGAAGCAGACTCTTCGACACCTGATTGCGGTGTCTACCTCTCTTCATGCCAATGGGAGTGCAGGGAGAACCTTCATTCTTCACCTCGCACCACATACGAGAGATCTCGTTTGGGCTACGCTTGTAAGCCTTCTGGGGCTGCCTGCGGACCCACGCTGGAACGGAACAATCCTTGAGGCGATGTGGGCGGAGAAAAAAATCCGGCAGCTTGACGGAATAGGCTGCACGCCAGCCGTCATCCTCGGTACGCGAGAGGAACTGCTCGCGCGGATCGGAAGCGCACGCTGCGCTGGGCTGCTGCCGTTTCCAGAAAACAATGGCCCCGTGCTGTGGCCCAGATACACCATAGGGCAAGCTCTTACGGCGACTGCTGTGTGACCGGGTACTGATTCGCGATCTAGCCAACAAAGTCTGCAAGGCCAGCTTCTTAGCTGGCCTTTTTCATTGCCATCTCCACAGGAGCTCATCGTGGAAAACTATTACGAATACTTAAGGTCCTTCTCGCAGGAACTCGGGGCACGCATCGTCGAGATGTATCCCCCCTTGCAAGGGCCGGATGACCCCCTCCCGGACGCACTCAAAACACTGCTACGACAGCCGCTTCCCGCCCAGGCTCTGACCATCGCGGGAGTTGCCAAGCACCTGCAGACTGCCAGGTCGGCGCGCATCGTCGGAGAGTGTGGCACCGGCAAAACCCTGATGTCCCTTGCCGTCGCGCACGCAATCGCTCACACCCACGCGAGTGGGAAGCCGTACACCGCGATCGGCATGTGCCCGCCTCACCTTGTATACAAGTGGGCCCGCGAGGTCTTCGAGACTATCCCCCATGCTCGCGCCTTCGTCGTTTACGACCTGAGGAACGGCGGCGATCCAACCAAGCCACACGGCGTTGTCGAGGTCAGGCTGAAAAACGGCAAGATCGTCAATCAGGGCGTCAAGACGACATTGTCCGAACTGCGATCGATGGGTCGTGCTGGTTGGAGAAAGCTTTGCCATGGCCCGGCCTACTTCATCGTGAGCCGCGAGACCGGAAAGCTTAGCTATCACTGGAAGCACGCTTACACAGTTGCTGAATCGGGCCCGGATAAAGGAGCGGTTACCAATCCCGACACCGGCCTGACCATTCCCGGGCCGGAAGGCGGAATGCTGAGCCGGGTCGACTTCGATGATCGCAAGGTCTTCGAGCACTTCACGCGCGGGAACGGAGGCAGCGAGAACTTTTCTGCGTTGTGGCAGGCCGACAGGAACAAGATTCAGCGAATGGCCCCAATGGAGTTTATCGGCCGCTACATGAAGGGATGGTGGGACTATGCGATCGCAGATGAACTGCACCAGTTGGCGCAGGAGACGGCGCAGGGTACCAACCTCGGAGTGCTCTATCGCTGCTCGTTGAAGCTCATCGGCCTTACCGGCACGCTCATGGGCGGGTACGCCGACGACCTCTTCAATCTCTTCTACCGAATGGAGCCGCGGGTAATGGTGTCGGAGGGATTTTCCGCCGGCAGTGCAGGAAGGAGGGATTTCGCCGAGCGTTACGGGGTTCTGGAGTCGATCGAGAAGATTCCCACGGAGGAAAGAGCCTGTACGCGAGCTCAGAAGGCCACGGTACGGCAAGTCAGAAAGCCGGGTGCCTCTCCGCTCATATTCGGTAAGTTCCTCATGGGTTCCACGGCCTTCGTCACCCTCGAAGACATCGCCGCATATCTTCCCTCGTACGAAGAGAGCGTTGTCGAAGTGGAGATGGATGAGGACCTCGCCAAGGCCTATTCGGAGGTAGAAAAGGATATCCGGGATGCCCTGGCACAGCACCGGCGCAACCGGAGCCTCATGAGCCTGATGATGCACCGGCTCTTGCTGTATCCGGATCATCCATTTGGAATCGGGGAGATCTGGGGCAAAGCGTTTGACCCAGCGGGTCAGCGCTACGAACCATTCCTGGTGACTACGGCTCCCGATCTGCCTCAGGAGTTCATCTACGCCAAGGAACGCAGGCTCATCGGCGATATACGTGAGCAATTGCGGCAAGGAAGGCGCTGTCAGGTCTACACAACCTTCACCGGAGAGCACGACACGGCCGCACGTCTGGAGAAGGTATTGCGGCAGGCAGGCTTTCGTGTGGCGGTACTCCGACCGACCGTTCCGACTCTTAAGAGGGAGGCATGGTACCAAGAGCGGCTCAAGGAAGGCGTTGAGGTCGTTATTTGTCATCCGAAGCTGGTCGAGACAGGACTCGATCTGCTCTGGTTTCCTACCATCTACTTCTACCAGACAGGCTACTCGTTGCATACGCTTCGCCAGGCATCTCGCAGATCTTGGCGAATTGGCCAGAAATACCCGGTCATGGTGAAGTTCTTTGTCTACAAAGGCACGACGCAAACCACATGCCTGAGACTGATGGGCAAGAAGATGCTCGTAGCTCTCATGATGGAAGGCAAGTTCTCTGGCGAAGGAATCCATTCGCTCGAGGCAGACGACGACATGATGAGCGCTATGGCGCGCGAACTGGTCGAACGTGGCCGGGTCGGTGAATCGGCCAACGCGGTTTGGGCAGACCTCAAGCGAGAGCGCTCCATCCATAGGCCCGCGGCGCCGGTAGTTCTCGAAACAGCGACGGTCGAGAGTCCGGAGCAGCCTGAATCTGACTCCGTGCCGGAACTGCCGCTTACGCCGGCGGAACCGCCGTTGGTACTCGTCCAACCCAGTCCGAAGAGGAAGCAGAAGCCTTCTTCGCTGTGGCCCACAGGCCACGACGAAGGAGCGCAGATGCTGCTGTTCAGCTAACCATCCACGGTGAGCCTGCGAGATGTCGTCGCAGGCTCACTTCCCTGGGGTCCATCATGACAAAACCGGAGATTGAACTACGAAGGCAGCAGCTTTCAGAAGAGTTTTTCGCGCTCCCGAACGGTTGGTCCTCTCGCGGCTTCGAGATATGCGAGGAATTTGGTCGGCTCGCCGAAGACGAGGACAACCCGATGCGAAGCGGACGCTGCGATCAGCTCTCTGAGATCGCCGAAGCTGAGGACCGAAGCTGACGAATAAACGTTGGCTCTGCTAACCGAAAGCAGCAAGTATTCAAGGAGACTTTATGGCAGCCCACGCTACACCGCTCATATCGTTTGAGCCGGCGCTCACATCCGCGTTGTCGCCAGCCGCGGTTGCAGCGGAACATTCTCTACTTGAGTTCGACACTGAACTCGATGCTCTGCTCGACAGGATCGAGGACGAGATCGAAGAGCAGGGCGAGGCGAGTGCCGAAGCAATGGCCCGCTTCCAATTGTTCTGCCAGGCCATGGACGTGAAGATTGATCGTATCGGGCGCTTTCTCGGCGTCATGGAGACGCGCGCAGAGTACTGCAAGAAAGAGTCCTCGCGCTACGCGGCTCGGGCCAAACGCGCGCAAGCGAAGATCGATCGGACAGAAGAGATGATCCTCTATTACCTCGCGAGCCACGACCTCAAGAAGATTGAGAGCCAAGCGTACACTCTCAAGCGCAACAAGAACTCTCAGGACAGCGTTGTGATCATCCAACCTGACGCCATCCCTGCTGAGCTACGTCGCTTTGAAGCGAAGGTCGAGGGTCCTCTCTGGCTCGAGGTGATCGACGCTTTGCCGGAGGCTTTGGCAGAGCCGCTCGCGGGGTGCGTCAAATCCAGCGAACCATCTAACACTGCGATCAAAGAGCGTATTGCCAATGGCGGTACGGTCGAAGGCGCGAAGGTAAGACGAGGCTACCACTTACGTATCGAATGATGAGGCGAGGAGCAATCGCCTTCTCTGAGGGAAAATGGTTCCGACGAGAGACAGACCATCGCGCCTCTCGCACAACAAGGCAAACGAAAAGGCCGGCCTCGTGCTGGCCTTGCGCTTTGTCCGGAGAGTTCTTATGCCCAAAGGCCCTTTTGACGCCGCACAATTTGTACCGACACAATGGAACACGGCTGAGGCCAAGGCGAGGTTCGGAAACACCTACCTGCATTTCGTCGACGCTGAATTCCAGCGAAGCCTTTTCACAAAACAGTTTTACAACCAGCTGAGCAACTGCTTTTTCCATATTGCGCACTACAGCGTCCACGGGTTCTACGAGGAATGGTTTACGACTCTTGCCGATCGACTTCGCTTCCTCAAACACACGCTGGAATTCCCCTGCTATGGCGACCCCTCATATACCTTTTCGGACGTCGAGCGGGAGATTCAACGCGAGGTTCGCAAACGACAGTATGTCGAGCGGTACGAGGTTCGCGTTGTCGAGGAAACGCAAGCACTTGAAGTGGCCTTGCTGAAGCAGTTGGAAGCCAAGTACAGAACGGCTGCCTCTGTGCCGTCCGGTCTCTCGCCTGTGGAAGGGCAGTCGGCTGATGTCGCGAACGAGCCTGAAGTCTCGCCTGTACAGGCAAGCTTGTTCTGATGCCTGATCACTGCAATCCCGACCGCGACTGCCGCATTTGACCGAGTCTTAGACCTGCGGTACAACCCTCTCGATGCCGGAGGGTACCTCGGATCCTGATTCGAACAAACGCCTGCTCTTGGCGCACATCGAAAGGAGGTTCGGACAATGTCCACCTCAACTCAAACAGTTACCGGGCTTCACTTCGCGCACACGCTCTCGACCGCCGATCGTCCTCCGCTAGAGGATGTCGTGTGGGAGCAGCGCGATGCGCTAATCCAGGATGCCAAGGGAAACACCGTCTTTGAGCAGCAAGGCGTCGAGGTGCCAGCGGACTGGTCTCAAACCGCGACGAATATCGTCGCTTCAAAATACCTCCATGGAACGGTCGGCACGAAGGACCGGGAGTTAGGCGTCCGGGCGCTCATCGGTCGCGTAGCCAGTACGATTACGGAGTGGGGCGCCCAGGATGGCTATTTTCAGACCGTCGACGACACACTTGCGTTTGAGTATGAACTCACCGCATTACTGGTAGGACAGTATGCCGCCTTCAATTCGCCGGTGTGGTTCAACGTAGGCTGCGATCGAATTGAGCCGGCCAACCGCTCGAAGAGTTGGCATTGGGACCGGGAGCAGTCGCGGGTTGTACAGTCGGCTGCCGGTTATCGTACGCCGCAGTGCTCCGCATGCTTTATCAATTCGGTTGAGGATTCGATGGAGTCGATCCTCGACCTAGCGAAGACGGAAGGCATGCTCTTCAAGTGGGGATCGGGCACCGGAACAAACTTTTCTGCCATTCGAGGAAGTATGGAGTCCCTGTCGGGCGGCGGGACTGCTTCAGGTCCGTTGAGCTTCATGCGCGGCTACGATGCCTTCGCCGGCGTCATCAAATCTGGTGGAAAGACCCGTCGCGCCGCCAAGATGGCGATCCTGGATGCCGATCACCCCGACATCGAGGCCTTCATCTCCAGTAAGAGCAAGGAGGAGCGAAAAGCGCACGCATTGATTGCAGCTGGCTACGACGGCGACGGCCCAGACTCAGAGGCGTATTCGTCAATCTTCTATCAGAATGCCAACAACTCTGTTCGCGTTACGGATGAGTTTATGCAGCTTGCGGAGCAGGGAGAGAGCGAAAATTGGCCACTCTTGGCAAGGTCGACACACGCACCAGTGAAATGGGTCAGCCCTGCTGCCATCCTGCGCCAGATCGCCGAGGAGACCTGGCGTTGCGGAGATCCCGGCATGCAGTTCGATACGACGATCAACTCCTGGCATACCTGCCCGAAGAGCGATCGTATCAATGCGTCGAACCCATGCTCCGAGTACATGTTCCTCGATGACACAGCATGCAATCTGGCGTCGTTGAATCTGGTGAAGTTCCTGAGAGAGGGCCGGTTTGACACCGATCTCTTCGCCCACGCAGTCCGCGTACTCATCGTGGCCCAGGACATTCTGGTCGACCATGCGGGCTATCCCACAGAGCAGATCGCAGGGAACTCGCATGCCTACCGTCCTCTTGGGCTCGGCTATGCCAACCTTGGCGCCCTGCTGATGGGGATGGGACTGCCCTACGACTCAGACGAGGGGCGAGCCTTTGCCGCGGCGATCACTGCCCTGATGGGTGGGGCTGCGTACAAGGCCTCGGCCGAGATGGCGGGCGCGATGGATGACCTCGGCGGAAACCCTCACACAGGTTCAACCCCAAACAAGCAGAATCCAGGAGCATTTCCAGGGTTCAACCGTAACTTCGTGGAGTTTCTTTCCGTGATTGAGCGGCACCGGGCCGCGGCTCACTTGCTCCATGATCGCCACCCCTCATTGCCACCGGATCTTCTCGACGCTTCGGTCGAGGTTTGGTGCGACGCTGAGTTTCTCGGCAGACAAACGGGTTTCCGGAACGCTCAGGTGACCGTCCTCGCGCCCACCGGCACGATTGGGTTCATGATGGACTGCGATACCACCGGCATTGAACCGATGTTGGGCGTGGTGGTCTTTAAGAAGCTGGTTGGTGGAGGTCATCTCACGCTGGTCAATCAAGCCGTCGAGACTGCACTGGCGCGTCTCAGCTATGACAAGGAGACAGTAGAGGCGATCAAGCAGCATATCCTTGCGCATAGCACGGTTGAGGGAGCGCCAGGTCTTCACGAGGAGCATCTCGCCATCTTCGATTGTGCGTTCCGTCCCTCAAAGGGCGTTCGCTCGATCCACTGGCGTGGGCACATCCAGATGATGGCCGCCGTACAGCCATTCCTCTCAGGCGCAATCTCGAAGACAGTCAATCTACCCGAAGAGGCAACGGTAGCCGACATTGAGGCCGCGTACTTCGAGGCATGGCGGTTGGGGCTGAAGGCCGTTGCAATCTATCGCGATGGTTCGAAGTCGTCACAACCCGTAAGTACGAAGGCCCCATCGAAAGAGCACGAACAACCGCAACCTCCGTCAGCCGATCTTTCGGGTCCTCCTGCTGCCAACCGACATCGCCTGCAGGATGAGCGATCGGCAATAACCCATCACTTCTCAATTGCAGGCCATGAAGGTTACCTGACGGTGGGTCTCTATCCGAACGGTCAGCCAGGTGAGATCTTCATCCGGATGGCAAAGGCAGGTTCTACCATTGCCGGCTTGATGGAGTGCTTCGGCACCGTAGCCTCCGTGAGCCTGCAGCACGGTGTGCCACTGAAAGTGCTCTGTGACAAGCTCGCGCATACCCGCTTCGAGCCCTCGGGCTGGACCGGGAATGAGGAGCTTGGTTATGCGAAGTCGATCATGGACTATCTCTTCCGCTGGCTGCAATTGCGATTCCTGGAGGGAAAACAACTAGCCCTCTTCACCCGCCAGACCCGGACGGATGGGCAATCGGGAGGGAACGAGTCCAACCAGACTCCTAGCGGTTTGTCGCAGTTTCTGCATGACAGCTACGAAGTGGGTGACGCGCCAGTTTGTGTTACCTGTGGCTCTCTGATGGTTCGCAATGGCAGTTGCCACAAGTGCGTCAATTGTGGGGGTACGAGCGGATGCTCTTAGCGGGGTGGCCGCACGCCGAATCGCTCCTCCTCGTGTGCAACGCGTCTGCACTGTAAAGACCTCTCGTCACCCCTAAGACAAATCGAAAGGAAGATCGCCATGCGTGATGGTCATGCTGCAGCATGTCATGGAGATGGCAGCACAACCATCTTCACGGCATGCATGATGTGCCGAGGGGAATTCACCATCGTTGTGCCAACGGGAAGCTACCTGCGGTGGTTGGGCGGGGAGCTGGTGCAAAATGCGTTCCCAATGGTGCCGAGAGGAGAACGTGAGCTGCTCGTGTCAGGCACTTGCGATAAGTGTTTCAAAGCAATGCTTGAGATAGACCTTGAAAACGAACACGACGCGGATCAGGCGGACGATGGAGCCCAACAATAGTCGGTGAGGGCGCGCGCAGTCCTCCCAACCAGAGCAAAGGAGGTCAAAGGACTGATGGCAGCGACAAAAGCAGAACTGACAGGTTGGCTGGCCTCAGTGGAAGACGAGGACCTGGTAGCCATCGATGAGGGCGGCCTGGCTCTGGTGCTGGTCGGTCAAGAGGACGAAGTCTATTTCGAGATTGGCGGCGTCCCCGAAGATGAGGAGGGCTGATGAAGTTCAAGACGTACCCGTATATAGAGATTTCGACTGGCTTCCTGCCGCAGTCGGATCATGATCTGCTGCTGATGAACGATGCGCCACACCATCTGGCGACCCATGACGAGTTCTGCGGCGCGTTCTTTTATACTCTTCTGGATACCGAGCCCAACACTGTAGAGGCTTTCAGCGCAAAGGCTCGGGAATTCGGACTCAGCAATCACTTCATCGAGATCATGGTTGAAGCTTCCAAGCAGGAGATTCAGCTGGTGCGCTTTGATTGCGACGGTGACATGGTCGAAGGCCTGGAACTGATCGAAGAAGAGGAGAAGGTCTGATGGGTGTTGATGCGGGCGCGGCGGGCGCCTTTGGACTGTACCTGCCTCAGTTCGACCAACTGGAAGATCTTTACAAAGAGCTTCAAGGCTACGTCAACTTGGTCCGGGATGGTGAGGGTGAGGAAGGTCTTGATGGCGAGCCGGGTGATTTAGACCAGATTCCGATGTACAGGGATCGTTTTGTGCAGGCCTTTGCCGAGAAGTACAAGATCAACGTGCCTCCCGCCGCTCACCTGATTTGGACCGGAAGTGAAGCTGATCGGCCCGCCCGCTGTGGCACCCCTGCGGAACAGTGGGTTCTCGGTTGGGGTCTGTTCACCAAACCATGGGACTACCCCGAGAGTGATGATTCCTTCCGAGAGCACGCGGCCTTCCACGAATGGGTGTGGATGGGATAACCGAGGGGCCACCAGATACCTGGACCTCCTGGCAAACGGTGGCCGTCCAAGGCCGATCGTTCTGACCCGCTCCGAAGGCAATGAAGACGACTACGACGAGGTCGCTTAAGACCACCTGCCTGAATCCCTAAGACTGATCTCTTCAAAGTTGACCCGAGCCCCAGGGCGAAGGAGTCCCATGCTCTTTGATGCCTCCGCACTCCGTGTGCCCTTGCCCGAACACGTCCTGGTGTTCGCCTCCGGAGCCAACCGAGTGGCCGAGATTCTTGGATTCGCCAAGGTCGGCATCCCGGTTGGAGTCTCCGTACGCGAGCTTAACGAGGAGGCAATCAGCACTCTCATCGAGACGGGGAATCCAGTGTTGATCGACAGCGGGGCCTTCAGCGAGGTTGTCTTTTCAGAGGCTGGTCCGCAGATCGTCTCAATGATCACCGACCCGGAATGGCGCAGACGACTCGCTGTTTACCTTCGACTTGCCCGCGGTTTACACGAGAAGGCTCTGCTGGTGGCACCAGATAGAGTCGGAGACCAGAGAGTCACTCTTGAGCGCCTGGCCCGTTATCGCGCGGAACTCGCCGAGATTGCGGCGACTGGTGCACAGCTCCTTATCCCGCTGCAGGTTGGCGAACTCAGCCACGCTGAGTTTCACCGGACGGCCATCGATGTAGCCGGAGTCACTCTTCTGCCGGCACTCCCAATGAAGAAGGCTGCCACATCTGCGGCCGAGATTGCAGAATTCGTCGCGGATATCCAGCCCTCTCGCCTTCACCTACTTGGCATGGGCGCCGAGAACGCCAAGTCAACAAGACTGATTCGACTCATACGGCTCTACAGCCCGAACACGCAGATTTCAATGGACTCCAATCGCATTCGGGCGGTCACCGGCAAGAGCCGACGAATGACCTCGACAGAAGCGCGGCTCCGCGCGGAGGAGGTAGAGTCCATCTACGGTGATGTCCAGTCAGAGAGCCTTGCTTTGACCGGCATCATCCTCGATTACACAGATGAGATTGCACGACCGAGCGGCTGGGCTACCGACACGCACCTGATCAAGATCGCAGCCCTTGCCGGGCTCGACACCGCGGAGACAAACGAACTGCTGAATGATCCCGATGGTTTCTTGCAGTCGTTTGTTCGATCGAACGAAAACCTTACCTGGATCGACCATCCCGCCCTCTCGTATGCGCTTGATCGGGCCTGGGAGGACTTTGTCGTCGTGACGGTCCGCGCCAGCGTGCGAAGCGCCTCCATTGTTCATACATTCGGAGGCTCGATCATCAGCGGCCAAGTTCCCACTTAGACAACCACGCTACAAGGTTTTTACGGAGGCATTGTGAAACATATCCGGATCAATCTGTGGTCCCCCGTATTGGCTGCTCTTCTGAGGGTAGTCGGAATGCTGTTCATATACAGGAGTGGTTTCCTGGAACTACTGAAGTACTATCCGCATCTCGCGGCACCGATGCTGATGTTCACCTTCTTTGGGCTCATCCTTTGGAGTTGGCCAGACTAAGTCTCTCGACGCGAACCATCGCTCAGGACACAAGACAGACGTGGAGACCATGACTGACCCGAACCAGTACAACATCCCAACCGACGCTGCCAGCCGAGACGCAATGATCGATGCCCCGCGCTTCGAGAAGTTCAGCGATGGTGAATTGACCATCTTAGGTGACGCCTTACGTGAGCTTCTGCAGGTGAAGGCCGAAGCGTTGAAGATCGTCAACGCCGATCTCGGCAGCAATCCCAAGCCCCCGTATACAGAGCAGGACTTTGGCATCCCCGCCATTGAGGCCATGCTGATCGAAATCGAAGCACTGCAGTAGCCCCCCAAACCAGTTCCCTTGAGGCCGGTTCCCTCGAACGACGTGGCTCAGCAAGCGCGCCCGCGCCGAGTTTGCCGCGCCGGACGCCGCTGTGCGCGGCTGGGACACTTCTCTCTCCGGAGTCATCACAATGAATGTTCTTACCGAGCGCCGGGAGATCCGGCACTTACATCTTTTTTGCGGACTAGGTGGCGGAGCCAAAGGATTCAGCCGCGGCTCAGCCCGAGTCGGCAACTTAGAGGCACATTTTCGTTGCCTCGGTGGCATCGACGTTGATGCAGGCGCCGTAAAGGACTTCGAGCGCATGACCGGAGTGAAAGGCACACTGCTCGATCTCTTTGACCGGGAACAGTATCAGGCTTTCCATGGGACTCGGCCTCCTTCGAATTGGAGGGAGGCGACTGTGGAGGATGTTCGCCGAGCTGCCGGATTTGAGAGCCCGCATATCGTCTTTATGTCGCCGCCTTGCAAGGGCTTCAGCGGCTTGCTGTCTGAGCGCAAGAGTGAGTCGGAGAAATATCAGGCGCTGAACCGTCTTACGGTTCGCGGCGTGTTCCTCATGCTTGAGGCGTTCAGTGATGACCTACCAGAGTTGGTCTTGCTGGAGAACGTCCCCCGAATTCAGACGCGTGGGCGCTACCTGTTGGACCAGATCACGGCACTGCTGCGCCATTACGGTTACGCAGTGGCCGAGACCACGCATGACTGCGGCGAATTGGGCGGCCTCGCTCAGTCCCGCAAGCGATTCCTCATGGTGGCGCGCAACCTCTCGAAGGTGCCGTCCTTTTTCTACGAACCTCCCAAGCGCCCGTTGCGTGGCGTCGGTGAAGTTCTGGAGAGCCTTCCTTTGCCAGGCCATCCTCTCGGCGGCCCCATGCACCTGTTGCCGAATCTGCAATGGAAGACGTGGGTCAGGCTGGCGTTCGTGGAGGCTGGCTCCGATTGGCGTTCTCTCAACAAGCTGCGGGTTGTCGATGGGTGATTGGCGGACTACGTCCTTGCGCGAGAGGGCTATAACGATGTCCTCGGAGTGCTGCCCTGGGATTCCCCGTCCGGCACCATCACTGCAGGAGCCGCGCCAACGCGAGGAGCGTTCTCGGTCGCCGATCCTCGCTCGAATGTCGATTACCACCACAACGTCTATCGGGTGACGGCCTGGAGTGAGCCGCGTGGAACAATCACTGGAGGAAATGGCCCGTCCAACGGCTCAGGTGCAGTAGCGGACCCGCGGCCACCAGCTGGGCCGATGTTCAGCAAATACGCGGTGACCCCGTGGCAAAAGAGTGCCGGGACCGTCATCGGAGGAGACGACCAAGGAGCCTACGCTGTTGCCGATCCCCGTGCTGCTGCCGGGTTTCTCGGCAAAGGCAAGTATCGTGTAACCTCCTTCGACGAGCCGTCGAATACCGTGATCGCGCAAAGCACGACCGGGCATGGAGGGTTTGCGGTCGCAGATCCTCGTATCAACAGTGGCAAGCACGAAGTATATGCCGTGGAAGACCCGAGGACCGGCTACCCGGCGGGGCAACACACCAGTATTCTCCACGTCTCCGGATGGGATCATCCCACCCGGACGATCACTGGCGCGGACCATGTCACGGGCGGTGCCCTTTGTATCGCTGACCCTCGCGTCCAGCTGCAGCGACAGAAGGGCGACGACTACCTCACGGCAGGACACTATGGAGTCGTTCCGTGGGCCGAGTCTTGCGGCACGATTTCCGCATTCGCCTCGCACGACAACGGGCGGTTCAACGTGGCCGATCCGCGCGTTGCGCAACTGCCGAACCCCAACCAGAAGTTGATTACCAGGATTCGAGCACTGGACGGCACATGGCACCGGCCGTTCACGACCCTTGAACTGGCAAGTCTGCAGAGTCTCGTTGATCCCGATGATCTCACCGATTTCGATGGAAGTGCAGACGGTGCGAAGCGGGAGCGGATCGGCAATGCCGTACCCCCCGATGCAGCTAAAGCAATCGCCGACATGATGGCCGAAACTCTACTGCTCACATGGTCTGGACAGTCGTTCCAGCTCTCAAGCACTCCAATCTGGGTACGAGACGTGGCTGTGGCGTTGTCTGTCCGTCAGCCCGAATATGACCGGTGAGAAAACCACCCGCTTGCGAGACTGCACTTCGAACCTGCGGTCTCGGAACATCACTCTGTCGCTGGTATACGCCCATACTCCGGCGAGATCTCCGTGCCCGAAGGATTGGAGGGATACCTTGAGAAAACTACGCTGGGAGGTCGAGCAGTTTCGATACACAACTTTCGACTGCGAAGAGACAGTTCCGTATCGATTCCGTTTCCGAACGAAACAACTCGCCATGGAACACTGGCAACGCGAAAGAGATCACGGGCGCCTGTTCCTGAATGCAGCCATATATCTTCACCTTCCAGGGCGCCGCCGCATGGTGGTTCTATACCGCGCAGATGAGCAGGACGTGATCGATTCCATCTCGAGGTTCCTGGATGAACTAAATTCCGGCTCGCTTTTCGAGACCGACGATCTACTGATGTTTTGAGCGTTCGACGACCCAGCTAGATACCCGTTCCCCAATCAATACCAAGTCAATGTAGTACAGGAGAGTTCCATGGACGACTCCGCACTCGCAGCCCTGCATGTGGCCGCAAAAGCTATTCGTAAGCTGAGCGACGTGAAGGAAGCCACGGCAGACAATGACAACGATTCCGGCGAGGTCATCTTCAGCCTCCCCAACGGCGAGAGCTACTCATTGAAACTCTCCCGTACAGAAAGTGAACCCCGGCGCTCGATCTTCGTGGAGAAACCGAATGAGACATAGCGTTCTCGTAAAGCGCATTGTGAATGTTCGAGTTGATGGCTTCGATAACGCCACTCATTTGGAGTCGATTGAGGCAGCACAACAGATCGACTTCGGAAAACTCTTTCGCCAGATCCTCAGGCATATCGAAGCAACTGTTGCAGATGGATCGACCTTGGTGATTCGATACGTCGAGGACGGCGAAGAAACAAACTGCTACCTCGTCGACGAGGAGGGCGACGAAGAGTGTGAGAACAGCCGTTGGTATGGCAGCGACGGCGTGACGCCGCTCGCGCCGGGCAACGTCTGCTGTGAATGCCTCAGACCGCGCACGCGGTCGGCGGAATCGTGTCCCTCCGTCGCGGGGCCGGAAACGATCGCTCAGACGGGGGCTGAAAGGCTCCATCTCGTACTTGATGAGATCGCCGCCGAGATCAATCGGCGCCTCCCTGACGCCAATGCCTACAACGAACACACTGGAGGAGGCATTTTCTGCGTCTACGCCAAGATCAAGGCCGACGACCTGGATCGAGGGTATGTCTACGTGAGAGGCACCGCGAACGAGAACTGGGGCGCTTCGGTGTCTACCGAGTCGCTCGATGATGCAGCGTTCGGAGATACCTGCATCGGTAAAGTAGACACGGAGATCCCCTCAGAATCGACGGACGCGATTGCAATCGTAGACGCCATCCTGCGAGGCAAGATCATCCCTGATCGCCTCAACTGACACCACGCGAACGAAGTAACCTCCTCCGCTCCAGTACGGGCGGACCTGGAACTATGGTCCGTCGCGCGTGTGCTGCGCGCGTTGCATTCCCTCGGAGTTTCTATGGATACGATCTTGTCGTATGGGCTCGGCTGCGAGTCAAGTGCAATCCTCGCTCGCTGGTTGTTCGAACCAAACACTTGCCCTTGCCCGCTTTCCGAATTGGTCGTGGTCACTGCCCAGACTGGGGACGAGTACGAAGACACCCATGAGCTTGTCGAAGAGCATATTCTGCCGTTACTCCGACAGCATGGTGTTCGCTATGTACAGGTGGCCCGCCATGGACATCTGGAGGCCGATGGAATCACGGTACTCGAAGACAGTTGTGCTCCGTCGCGTCTCTTCATCGAAGGCGATTACAAGCTGTCTGATGAATTGCGTGCGGCCGGAACTGTTCCCCAATTCGGGGGAGAGCACGTTTGCTCATTGAAATTTAAGGCGTTTCCGATCGAGGTATGGCTGCGAGACTACTTCCGCCCGGTCCATCCCGAGGGCGGCGAAGTCCGGCATGCGTTCGGATACAACGTCGAAGAAGGTCGACGCGTCGCCAAGAGCGAGGCCGCTTTCGAGCAACGGCATATCGCATTCGGATTTAATTCCGATGAGAGGCGGAGGGTAGCCCGTTCACAGATGTATGACACCCCGCAGCGGATCGGTTTCTATCCTTTGGTGGAATGGAATTGGACTCGCCAAGAGTGTCTTGACTATCTGCTGAGGCTCTTCGGCGTGGTGTGGCCCAAGTCGGCTTGCGTCTATTGCCCGTTCAACTCCCTCGGCGAGAACGGAATTGAACGGCACAAGCGGCACACCCGCCAGCTCGTAGACGCTCTCATGCTCGAACACATGAGCCTCACACTCAACCCGCGCGGAACGCTCTACCGCGACACGTCCCTGATTCAGATTACGGACAAATCAGGAAATGTACCGGCGATCGAAGCCTACCAGGGCACACTGTACCGTCAACCCTGGGCGCTCTATCGGGTGCGCAGAATCTATCTCGCCGCACGGGACGAACAGGGGACCGCTCTCCCCTCCAAGAAAGGGACCGCCATGCGTTGCGTGGAGCGCCTGGAGGAGGGCTTGACGCCCGCAGACGCAACCCTCCGTCTGAGCGCGATGGCAGAAGCGCTCGGCCAAGAGGTGGTCGAGCAACGAAGCATTCGCTATCTGTACACCGAACGCTGCGCGACCTCCTACCCAACCCGAGAGGCGTTCTATGTCGTGGCACCGGCAGTCGTCGAGACGAAAGCCCGGTACGGCGTCGCTCGGTTCGACGAGCACTGGGACCAGAGACAGAAGGAGCTATTTCCGGTCGCGGCCTGAGAGAGGGTAACTCGACAGACACCGTACTGCCACTTGAACCAGAGGAGAATGGCGATGCCAGATTCAAAAGTACCGCGTGTTTACACGGCGGATGAAGTAAGAACAAGATTCCTGACTCATGTTGCCGGACTCATCCAGTATTGGGATGAAGTGGAGCGTGGAGGCTCCCAGAGAGAGCGGTTGGAAGGCGTCGTCCATAGCATTCTTGTCGCGCTCGATGGGAATGCCATAGCGCTTCCGGGCTTCGTGGTCGCGCCAGCTCCCCATCCGTCTGATCGCGCCTACTGCGCGAAGGAGGGAGAGAACTTTTACCCAGAAGCGCCGGCTGTGGAGTGTGACATTTCGGGAGAGCTGCATTCCCTGATGTACCGCTACATCAAAGGCGGGAGCAAATGACGGCGTCCACCTGCCCCTTCAACCCTCGCCTTGCCCCGATCTTCAGCACAGTGGAAGAGGCGCAAACCTCCACCGATCCAATCAAGCTTGCTCGCGCGGTCGAGAAGTGCGCCGATGACGCGATTCGCGAAGTCGGCAAAGGTTCCCCACGCAGCGCATACGTTTATGCGATGTGCGCGGCTCACTATGCAAATCGCCTGACCCAGCTCTGAATCCATCTGCCTGGCACCCCTTAACAACCTTCCTCTGGAGAAACGAGATTATGCCCACCGCCACTACGCTCAAAATCAGCACTCTTCCACGCACTTTCGTCTTCAATGGCTCGCCCCTTCCAGACCCCGATCCGAAGATGAGCGTTGAAGAGGTCCGCGAACTGCTTACCCCTGCCTATCCCGAGCTTGCTACCGCTAAGCTGACAGGACCGGAGGACACCGGGACCAGCCTGCGTTACTCCTTCTCGAGGGAGATCGGAACGAAGGGCTAAGCGATGCCTCCCCAAAAAATGAGGTTAGATGAGTTGGTTGCGCTCCTGACTGCGAAGGCAGGAGCGCCTCCTCCTGAAGCGAACAGATTGCTCGTGAGGCACCTCGAATGCAAAGAATCAATACATCTGGCCGGCGCCGTCCGAGAAGCCATGAATCGCTTCAGCGGAAGCGACCGCTTAGTGCTTCCGCCTCCATCGGAGCTCCTCCCGCCCTTGGGATAACAACCCTCGCTCCCGCTTTCGTTCAGGCCCTGCCAAGCCTCACCTCCGTGCCAAGTGAGTACAACCACGAGGTCAATGCCGAGCTGCTCTACAAGCTAGGATCAGTTCTAGCGAAGCAGGGTTTCGGCTCTCCCGAGACTTGGAAGAAATGCGACGGTAATCCCATTGTCTTCGCCCAGCACAGTATCATGAGCGCGATCCGGCCTGAGCGCGGAGACTTGCTGCAGCGCAATGTCGACTATCACCTTGTAGTCAGCGATGTCGTCGATCCTGATGGCTATGGTTCGACAATCGGTATTGGGAATCTCGTGGTCACTATCGAGTGCGGTAGCTCAGGTTATCTGAAGATCGGTCCGGCGCTGGAAGCGCTTGAGCAACAGGCAGCGGGATTGGGAGCAGCTTTTTACTGGACGCTTGTCCACGTTCTGTATCGGATGATGCGGATCTATGATCTCGACGATGCAATGCAGTACGAAGAGAGGTTGATCGAGTCCGCGAACGAAGACGATGAAGAAAACCGTGGCCAGTATGAGTTTCCCGAAGTAGAGAAGGCAATACCGGAGTGCATTCGAAACACATTGAAAGATAAGTGGCAATTTGAAGGTTGCCGGATGCTGTTACGGGCCCACAAGTGCGGACCGTATCGCAACTGGATCGGCCGCCTCAGAAATCTGGATCGCCTCTCCCGCCTGCATCTCAGGCAGACACGCGAACATCTCGAAGGACGCTACTACGACGGCCCTCCTCTGCCATCGCTACTGCTGGTCTTCAAAGAGGGAGATGCGATCACCTTTTGTTTCGATGAGGAAGGTCAATACATGTTGGAAGGCTCCGCGGAGCCGGCATTGTGCGTCGTCTTTTCCCCAGACAACGCGGACCAGGTAAAACGCGCACTTGGTGTGGTCGAGAGATTCATTCGCTTCAACACGGAAGTCTTCGAATTGGTGGAGCAGATCGCGGAATGGGAGAAGACAGAGTATGCAGGTTCAGATAGCAATCGGGGAGAATCATCGCTTCGAGCTGCGTGAAGCATTGTTGGTCTACCACGGGAATAAGGCGACGTATGTCACGAAGCACGAGGTGAGCGTCCAACCGAAGTCAGCACCCACCCTCGGGCCGGCGCAGCCGCTCACGACAGCGTTTGTTGAATGGCTCGTTCGTAGTCTGGGTGGAGGGGTTGCCGCTGAGGTGTTCCCGGACAATGTCCTGGCAAAGACCGATCGCATGATCACCTGGTGGAGTCCTGTTCGCCGCCGCCAGATGTTCTATCGAAATTCCGAGGAGAAGGCTGAAGCGTTGAATGGTTGTAGCTTTCCTCAGCCGCCTCTGGTCTGGAGGGTCGCTGAGGGACAGTTAAAGGTTCGCGCTCTCACCCAGAATAAGCGGCCGGACGCCACCACGAAGCTGGCAGTCGCCCCGTTCTGGAACCTATCGGACAACGGGACCGTTTGTACCGGATCGATGCGACGGCCAGATAACGCGTCGGTTGCCGCGATCTCCAAGTGGGAAAAGGGCTTCTACGAAAGCGCCTTCACACACTCCAATGTGGGCCGTCTCACCCGCCACAAGGGTGGATTTGAAGGGCTGTGGAGCGAATTGACCGGAGAACGGAAGTCATTCCCGTTGGAGACGTTGATCGCTCTGCCACAGACGCTCGCGCAGTTTGTGCGCGACGAAAGGGATTGAGATGCGCATCGAACACACACTCCCGCCGGATTTGCTGAGCCATAGACCAGTTCGGGTGCTGGTTGTCGGGGCAGGCGGCACAGGAAGCGCCATCGTCATGGGGCTTCCATACCTGCACCAGGCGATGCGGGTCTGGGGCCACTCGCACGGGCTTGAAGTGTGCCTCATGGATGCAGACGCCGTGTCTGAGACGAATTGCGTCCGTCAGCCCTTCTCGGCTTCGGATGTAGGCCAGAACAAGGCGACCGTTCTCATCAACCGTATCAACATGTTTTGGGGAACGACCTGGTCTGCTGACCCAACCGCGTTCGACGGAAGCTCACGGCGGCTGTCGCATGACCATGCGCCTGATCTCCTGATTGGCTGCGTCGACAGTCGAGCGGGAAGAAAAATCATCGATCGGACGCTCACGCGGCCGATGCAGCGCACCGCATATTGGCTTGACGTAGGCAACAACGCCGCGAGCGGCCAATACATCCTGGGGCAACCGTTGAATAGTCGGAATCGGCGCAGGGCAGCCCGGCTTCGGACGGTGAGCGAGCTGTATCCAGAGATCGTAGACGTTTCGGCAGGTGAAGACCCGTTGCCGAGTTGCTCCGCTGTTGAGGCCCTCGATCGACAAGAGCCATTCATCAACCAGACCCTTGCGTCGAGCGCGCTTGCTATGCTGGCACGACTCTTCCGGTATGGAAAGATAAGCCATCATGGCGCTTTCTTCAACGCTCAGATCGGACAGATGTCGGCACTTCCAATTGACCCGGCACTGTGGGCGAAAAGGCGGAGGGGCAGCCAAGCACCGGGAGCGAAGCGACGCAAGAGTCCAACGGCCTAACTCATGCTGCGATTTGGTGCTCGTTGACCAGGCACTCCTTATCGCGGAGAATTGCGTCCAGCCGTTCCATGGTGACGCCAGCCAGTCGTGCAGGTTTTCTCCCCACAGAACAAGAATGCAGCGATGATGCCCGGTGGCAGCCACCTCTTCGGTGGGCAACCCCGATTTTTGTCGCATCCTGCGACGTGGTTTTCCTTGTTTTCGTCGATTCGAGCGGACAAACTGGTGGTGCGCGGATCGACACCAAGATTGCGGGGAGACGTGGCGATGTCAAAAGAGATTTCTCTTGCGATCCTGAACGAGCGGCAGGAGTTACTGAGCTTCCGCAACCGCCGTTTCATAAAGCTTCCCAAGATCGGAGCCCTCAAGGGACGCATTGGGTTCGAACTGACAAACGCCGTGCGAGAACTTCTCGGAACCGGCGTCTATCTCCTTGAGCCCCTCCGTCCGGGTCAGGGCTCTCTTCCCATCTTAAGATTTCAATCAAGTTGCGCGGCTCTGCCCACTGGTTACGGGTGGGTCCACCCCCATGAAATTACGTGCGGCCCAATTCCCGAGCCAGATGTGCTCGACCGCGTTTGGCGAAACAGAGTATCGGTTGGCGGCTATGACTGGTATGCGGAGCTTTCAGAGTGGCTGGCGGAGCAGGTTTCCCGCTTGGGTTACCGGCTGCTTTCTCTCGATCAATGGAATAGCGTCAGCGGCAATGTGCTGATCCGCGTCAAGACCACCGGGCCTCAGTTCTGGTTCAAGGCCGTCTGCGACGCAAATTGGAGGGATTTTTCGTTTGCACAGTTGCTCTCGGAGAAACAATTCTTCCCTTCACCTCACGTTCGGGCTATCGAACCCTTGTGGAAGGGAATGCTTCTCGAACACGTTCCGGGGACGGAACTGTTAGCGTGCCAGAACGTTGAGACCTTCATGGAGGCGATGCGCCTGCTAGCGGAGCTCCAGATCAGGGGAATGGGGTCAAGTCAGTCTTTGTTGCTGCAGGGGGCGACCGACCTCCGCGCTGCAACCATGAGCCGAATGCTCCCGGACTTGCTGCGAGATTTCGAGGACGCCCTGGGAATTATGAAATCCGACGATGACGATCCTGAGAGTATGTCTCTCAAGGCGCTGGCTCCCGCGCTCGAAAGGATGTGCTTCGAGGTTGCCTCCCTCTCTTTTTGCGATGGCCTTGTCCCAGCCAGCCTGAACCCGCACCATGTGCTGCTCACTCCCAACGGCCTGGTGCTCATCGACTGGGCACAAGCCTGCGTCAGTCTGCCTTTGATTGCCGGGGAATCTCTATGGCTGAACCTTGGCCGAGAATCCCTGGCCCAAGCGCGATGGGCTATCCGCCTACGGATGGAGTATTTCTCGTGTTGGGGGAGGGCGTTTGGCTACTCCGCGTGGAGTTCCATGATTCACCATCTGCCCGCATTCAGCACACTCGCGGCAGCAATCTTCTACCGCGACCGCGAGGCTCAGCGAGAAGGTGACAACTTCGATATGCGGATGCGTCTATTTGCGCGGCAGCTACAGAGCGTTACCCGAAGGATCTTCGAAAGCTGGCTCTAACGAATTCTTGGAGCAGAAACTCCGTAACCGACTCGCTGTCTATTGTCTTGGTTATGTTCCAATCTCTGGGGTCAAGGGGTAAACTATCTCCATGAGTGTGAATTGGCTCGAATTTGCGCAACGACTAGCGGAGGGTGCGAGAGCGAAGGTCGCCGAGGACCGTCGCCGTCTCGAGGAATCGGCTGAGCAAAGGGCAGACACACGAGGCCGCTCGGAAGTCGCCACGTCCGTCCGGTGAATCGTCCGACTTTTACCGTGATCGCCGGCGCGAACGGGGCGGGCAAGAGCACGCTTACCAGCGGAAATCCATCCACCTTTGCATCCATCCCTGTACTAGACCCAGATGCATTTGCGAAAACCATCCGTTCATCCGGGGCGACACTCTCGCCTATAGCCGCCGGGCGCGAGGTTCTGCGCCTTACCGAGGAACACCTCAAGCGCCGACAAAGCTTTGCGGTGGAGACGACGCTTTCGGGCAAGAACTACCTGAAGATGATGCGCTATGCACGTGGCATCGGCAGAGGCTTTGGAGTCACCCTCATTTACATCGGGACCGACAGCGTTGAGATCAATTTAGTCCGGATAACAGAACGAGTCCGGGCTGGTGGTCACAACGTGCCGGAAGTCGACGTCCGCCGCCGTTATCTTCGTAGTCTTGAAAATCTGCCGGTCGCGGCTAAGAACGCTGATCACGTCCTACTGTTCGACAACTCACACGAACAGGGCTACCAGCTGGTGGGCATACTGTCCCGCACCAAGTCCGAATGGTTCACACCGCTACCATCGTGGGTTTCAGCGCTCAAAGCAACGCTCCCTTAGCGGTGCGGCTGACCACAGGGCGGCAGCGGAACCTTTAACCCAGATCCTCATTCTTCAACACAACCCACCTTGCCAGGCCCCAAGGCCTTTGGCCAGCGTCCTGCTGTGTCACCGATTCCGAAAACCCACATCGTTTTGTCCAATCACATCATTAGGAGAAGCCCATGTTTCAGCAACTTGTTCCGCTCCTGCGGCAGAGGTCCGTGCTCTTGACGGTCACTGCTCTTGAGCATGATCAGATCCGCGTCAACGTTCTGCCCAAGAAATTGGCAGAGGGAGAAAATACCGCACTTACCACTCCGATGAGCTTCACCGGGACCGCCCAGGAACTCGACGCACAGCTTCCTGACGCGATTGTGAGCTTTGTCTCCAGCTATTTAGAGCTGAAAAACACATTGGACCGCGCTAAAGAAGAGATGGCTGCTGCCGCCAAGCTTGCCCAGGAGGAGGCGCGAAACAAGTCGAAGACGGCGAAGAAGCCAGCCCCCGTTGCGCCGCCGGCAAAGAAGGAAGAACCGAAAGTGCCCGAGCCTCCCAAGGCCCCCAGCCTATTCGACGTGTCGCCCGCAACCACAGCTACCGCCGCTACGGACGATGATGACGACGAAGCCGAAATACTTGCCGAGATCGACGAAGATGGCGAGCCGGCAGAAGACGAAGAGCAGGAGCTTCTCGCGGAGTCCTAAAGAGACCCCGAACAAGACAACCAATTAAAGAAGAGGATCGCTATGTCCTTGCCGATTACTGAGGAGTGGCTGAAGCAGGTCGGATTCCGTTGGCACCAACTGGAGTTGCAGCCTTGCCGCCACTGGTTGTTGTGGCTCGGTGGCGCACTTGACGATGGGACCGTGCCTGCAGTTGAAGATCTGGGTATCGAGGTATCCGAGGTCAGCTCCGTAGCCTCGCAGTGGCACTGCTGGTTGCGGGCAGACTATGGCCGTCGATATTCGCGGTTCATCCATCTGCGCCACCTGAAAGAGCAGAGTGAGCTGCTTGCCATCATTGAGGGCATTACTGGGGAAACGTTCGAGCCCGCTAACAATCTATACGGCGCGATACACACCAAAGAGGCAGCTCAACGACTGCGCGAGCAGGCAGGACGGTTCGACAGGATACTAATGCGAGAGGAACCTCATAGCCAAATTGAGCGAGATGATTCTCGCGGTGGCGCGCTCCCTGAGCACCAGGAGGCGTTCGTCCAGCACCGGCTGGAGAATCAAGGACTCCTCAAGGAGATTTAGAGGGATCAGTCACGCACGTCGCTGACATCCTTCGGACAGTTGTGCTCGAGCAAGATGTAAAGCGGACGACCAATCGAGCCATGAACCGAGGGATCGAACGTTGCCTCGAAGCCGCACTCCAGACAGCAGAGTGCGTGGCGAGTGTCGGAGTATTGCTTTCGAACTACATCGTCCGGCAGCTTGTCATCCACGATGAACATGCTGACATTTTAGGCCAGAGATGTCCGGCTCGTCGTCAACGCGTCTCTTTTTCTTGCCATTCTCTCAATCGTTTCTTGGATGAATATGGGGAGGACCCTATGTCCGATCTGTTCTCGGAACAAGCCGAGATCATCAGCATCTACAGCCGCGCCGACGCAATTGCAGACGGCGTTCTCGTCGACATGACTCAGGAGCCGTTTGGTTCGTTGGCGCGCGAAGCGGGGATTGTGTGGCCTATTGCCATGACATCCACTGCATTCGCCGAGTTCGTGGAGGTCTTTGATGCTCCCGGCCACTCTTGCCAGGATGTGAAGGGTCGGTGGTGGGACGTCCTTTGGATGTTTCGGCGGACACGGCGCGAAGTCTCTCCACTTGAGGCTCGCTGGAAGCTCGCGGTCCGCGACGCTGACGGCCGGCAACGGCAGAAGGAGTTGAAGTGTGTCAGCGGACCTGCCGATGATGGCTCTCCCTGCCTGACCTTCATGCTTCCAAACGAGGACTGATGTGAGCCAAGGATAATGGGGAAAGAAGACAGGTCCTACGCACCGGGTACAAAGGGAATACTGCTGGCCTGTTTGTCATCTACGGCAAATCTGGAATCCGTTACCCACAGAATATCTCAGACGAGCAGCATCGCTAAGCGCATCGGCGGTTAGCCAACAACTGAAACGCTCGCGCGGCAGGGCAGCACTCATCTCGACCCGGATCATTCCTGCCGTAGTGCGGTTGTCGGATCGACACCGCTTGCGCGCAAGGCGGGTAAAAAGCCGGCAAGGCCCGCGGCGAAAGTGAGAACGATTGCCGAGCCAACAAACGTTAGTGGATCGCGCGGGTTCAATCCATAGAGTTGGCTACGGATCAGATCGGCGAGGGCCAGCGCCAGCAAAAACCCGGCAGCCAGGCCGACTCCAATCAGAATGAACACTTCGCGCATGACCATCGCAATCACGTCGCTCCGCAAAGCTCCGAGCGCAATGCGGATCCCAATTTCGCGCGTTCGCCGCTCGACAACATAAGCCATGACCCCGTAAAGCCCGATGACAGCGAGTAAAGTGGCAAGCCCGCCGAATACACCAGAGAGACTGGCGACAAGTCGCTCGGTCCGCAGCGAGAACCCGATCTGCTCATCGGCAGTCTGGAGATCGACCACCGCAACATGCGGATCGAACTGACGCAGCCGGTCGCGCAGCGCATCTTCAAATTGGTGCGGATCACCTTGCGTACGCACATAAACAGTCATGCCGCGGATGTTGGACACTTCGAGAGAAGGAAAATAAGCCTGCGGAGGGGGCGTCTCCCGCAGATCTCTGTACTTTTTGTCTGGAATCACACCGATGACTTCAGTATTTGGTGTGACCGCCCGCATGTCGTCCACCAGCCCGAAGCGCTGACCGATCGGATTGCGGCCAGGGAAATATTCCCGCACAAAGGTCTCATTGACGATTGCGTAGTCGGCTGGCGCAACGTCTCGCGCCGTAAATGCGCGGCCGGCGATGACAGGAATACCGAGAGTCTCAAAATAGTCGGGGTCCACCTGGCTCAGAACCGGTTGTTGTTCAATCGGCGTTCCTTCAAAATCCTTGCCAAGAATCGCATTCTGCCATGCGAAGCCCCGCAAGACCGGCATGGTGGACAACCCAACCGACGCAACGCCGGGCATGGTTTTGAGGTCGAGGCTTAACCGCTCATAATACGATTTGGTTTCCGCGTAGGAGTATCCGGTGAGCGTAGGCGTCGTTGTGAATGTAAGAAGGTGATCGGTTGGAAACCCCGGCCCCAGGTTCTCGAGATTGCGCAAAGTGCGAACGAACAGTCCCGCACCGACAAGCAGCAGCAGAGATAAAGATACCTGAACGCCAACCAGCATCCGGCGAAGAGAAATGCCGCCGGCTGAGAGGGTCCCGGACCTGTCTTTGAGCGAGAGCGTAATTTCCGTTCGCGAGCCGCGAACCGCGGGCACGAGTCCGAAGACCAGGGAAGTGAGGAGCATAGCTCCCACAACGAAGACCAGCACGCGTCCGTCCGGAATTGGAGAAATAACAAACTCGGCGGCGGCGTCCGCAGGCAGATAAATGCGCAGCAAAATGCGGTCCGCCAGAAGAGCCAGCGCCAGGCCCGCAACCGCTCCAGCGCCGGACAGGAGCAGACTTTCGACCAGCAACTGGCGAACGATGTGGGCACGGCCGGCGCCGATGGCCAGGCGCACAGCGAATTCCTTCTCTCGCGCTGCGGCGCGCGCCAGCAATAGATTTGCGAGGTTGGCACAGGCAAGAAGGAGCACCGCCCCGGTGAGCGCGAGCAGGAGCCATAGCGGTCTGCGCATTTGTTCGCGGAGCCCGTTATGTGAGCCATGGAGAAGTTCAACGCGATTACGCAGAAACAGTTGGCCGTCGGCAGCCGTTGCGGATCTGGTGAATTCAGGCTGCACAACTTCCAGTTCGAGAATGTTATGCAGAAGCGGCTGCAACGAAAGTTGAGCTTGCTCTGTGCTGACGCCGGTCTTGAGACGGCCGTACGCGGTCACCCAACTCAGCCGGCGACGCCGGTCCTTGAGCCCGTCCGAGTGTGGCGTCATCTCCGTCTTCATCATGATGGGAACGAAAACTTTCGCAGGCGACCCCAGTTCCACGCCGTCGAAGTTCGGCTGCGCTACCCCGATCACGGTCATCGCGTGGCCATTCAGCGAGATGGTCCGCCCCAAGATGTTGTGGTCATCGTTGAAGTAGCTTCGCCAGAAGCTGTAGCTGAGCACCACGACCGGCTTGCTGTCGGGAACGGAGTCGTCATCTTGGCCTATCAGGCGGCCAAATGCCGCCTTGACGCCTAATGTCTGGAAATATGCGCTGGAGACCAACTCAGCGGGGATTTCGACCGAATGGTCGCTATAACCAATCGTCACGCTTGTCGGGAACCGGCAGAACATCCCGGAAAAGGCCTGGTTGTTGTCGCGCAAATCTTCGAACATCGGCCAGGAAATGGTGTTGGGGCCGAAACTGTTGCCGTAATGGTTACCAGTCTCGCGGACGATCACAAGCTGCTCTGGATGGCTGACTGGCAAGAGCCGCAGAACCACTTGGTCCAACAGGCTAAACATCGCCGTGTTTGCGCCGATTCCGAGTGCCAGGGTCGCGATAGCTACGAGCGAAAAGGCCGGGTTTTTCGCAAGCGTTCGAACCCCATAGCGAACATCCTGCCCGAGCCTATCCAACCAGATTCCGGCGCGAACATCGCGCACATTCTGTACGATCTGATCGATTCCTCCCGCCTGGCGACGAGCATCACGATGCGCCTCTTCCGGGTTAATGCCGGCGCGCACCTTCTCGGCCGACACCAGTTCCACATAAGCCTCGAGTTCCTCATCGAGGTCGCGATCGAGTTGTTTTCTGCGGAACACATTGTTCCAAAGCGCGCGGAGTCGACTAATCACAAAGCCTCCTACGTGGTGCGCAAGGCAGTCGCCATGGCAAGGGATATTCGTTCCCACCGCTCCGACTCGGTGTGCATCTGCTTCTTGCCGGCTTTGGTCAACGAATAGAATTTCGCGCGCCGGTTGGTTTCCGATTCGCCCCAGAAGGATGTGAGCCAGCCGGCCTGTTCCATGCGGTGCAAGGCGGGAAACAAGGATCCAGCCTTTACGTCGAATGCCCCGCCGGTGATTTGCGCGATTCTGCGCGATATACCCATCCCATGGAGTTCCTGGAGAGTAAGAGCCTTCAGGATGAGGAGATCAAGTGTGCCTTGCAGGAGATCGGTTTGAGGGGCGGGCATGAACTCTCCTATTGTCTGTCTATAAGACGGTAGCACCACTCTTATAGACAGTCAATAGGGGCATGTCCCGCGGTCGCAATCTGCCTTGCGCCGAATTCCGTGATCCCGACAACGATAGATGGTTTCAACACGCACTACAAGCTTGCGGTGCACGGCATTTCCAGTAGGTCTTTTTGGCATTCCTGACCCTCCCTATCGGTCAATACCCAAAAAACCTGCGGGACAGGCATTTCGAGTCAAGAAAATTTGAGGTCAGCTATGGAGCTCTGTCCATCCTGTGGCGAGCCTGCGCTTTTTGGCGTCGCCGATCTTTGTTATGTGACTCGCGAGATTGAAGTTGATAGCTGTTGCGAAGCGAATCTTGCCGGGTGGATGGATGCTTTCTCCCAGGCTGACCGGAAGACCCGTGTGGACTGGATGTGGCGTGAGACAGGCATTGTAGTCCGCGACGTCATCGCCAACGAGTCCTGTCTCTCATGGACTCTCGACTATGGCCTTGAATTGCGCTCCGTGTTGTTCCCGGAGGCAGCTGCCTTTGTAACTGAGCACCATCGCCACAACGAAGCACCCAAGGGTTGGAAGTTTGGAACTGCAGTCTACAACGGTCAGGAGCTCATAGGAGTTGTCATGGCCGGACGTCCGGTGAGCGCCGCACTGCAGAAGCAAGGCTGCCTTGAGATCACGCGAGATTGTGTGAAGCTCTGTTCGCCGAAGGGTCTCGCCTGGAATGCCTGTTCGATGCTGTATGGGTACGCCTGCCGAGAAGGCTTCAAACGGGGCTACAAACGCATTGTCACCTACACCCTCCTATCGGAGAGCGGTGCTTCGCTGCGCGCCGCCGGCTTCATTCCTGTCGCAACAACTCGCGGTGGAACCTGGGATCGCCAGAACCGGCGTCGCGTCGATCATGCCTCGACTGAGCCAAAAATTCGATGGGAACGCTGGGCGAAGGGTGTTCCTGTCCATCAGTTGAAGCTTCCGCTGTTGTTTCCCGATGCTTTCGAGCTTGCCGCATAGCAAGCTCGCATTCTGGAAACAACTCCTGCTCACGCGAGGAGACCAGGGATTCAATCGGAACTGATTGCGGCTTCAGTCAATACAGGGTGCAGGCCTGATTCACCGATGGGAGTCTGGGGCAACAGCTGGTGTGACCACTGTTGAGATTTGACGAGCCTCGACAAACAGCCGGTGGCACCCCTCGCAATAGGCCATATGAATTTGCAGTAGAGCCCACTCTTCGTCGGAGATTTCTCCCGAATAGAAAAGTCCGCACAAAGCCATCAATTCGGAATGCATCTGGGGTGTCATGAACTAACCTCCGCCCGGCACGATAGTTCTTCGGATTAGCGGGTCTGTCTCGATATTCGAGGGCGTCGGCCGGAAATGCAATGAAGATTGGCCCGCATGGCCAAACTTACTCCGGGAGCAGCCCCGGAGGTGCGCTGGGAGCTGTGGAAGAATAAGCGACTATCGATCCACCAGCATCTCTTCTTTGCTGCGGCCTAGTTCCTACCCATCAATGCCTGAGTTCCTTCAGCGGGACACAGAGCCCCCATTCGACCCCACTCACTTCCCAACATCTGAGGAGACGGTATGGAATCTCCTGCGGCGTTGTCCGAGCAGACTCGACCGCCCGACATCAACCTCTTTGTCCTTGAGAAGGAACGTCTGCCGAGGATCGGCGATCCGGTCGCTCCATGGATGTATCGCGGCTGGCTGCTTTGGCAGGTTCAATTAGCCGACCATCATCCCATGTTGCCGCATCGCTGGGACCACTACATGCGCACCTTCGAAGCAGGTCATCTGCTCGACGACGCTATTCCACAAATTCGCTTTGTGGAGTGCCCTCCCCCCGGCGGGCGGAAGATGATCGACAAATGTCTGGGACTCATCTCGTTCCGCGAATCGCCGTGGTCGGCCTTCAACCGCTTCGTTGACTGGCTGGCCTGGGGTCTTGCTGTCTCCAGGGAGATGCCCGAATTCGACGAGATGACGCAGGAGTCTCTGTATCGCACCTTCAACCTTGAACCATTGTTGCTCGAGCCTCACGATTATCTCGGTACTATGCTGGCGGAACACCGAACTGGCGGCTGGAATCCACACGCATTCTTCCCAACGCCTCACAACGTGACCGAATTCATGGTCCAGATGACGCTTGGTGCTGGTGGAGACCGAACGCAAACAGACCCGCGCGATCCACGGCTACAGACCGTACTCGATCCCTGCGTGGGGACCGGCCGTATGCTCTTGCATGCGAGCAACTTCTCCTACTGCCTCTACGGCTGCGACATTGATCCTCTCGTCGCAATGATCACCAGGATCAATGGCGCCTTATACGCACCATGGCTCGCCTTTCCGTTCTCAGAGACCGTCCTCGGCGTTGCTCTTCCTCCGCCGCCTTCCGCGCCTCTGCCCATCCCCGAGGAACACCAACCATCTGACAACGCGTCCCTGTTTCGTTGCGACGATCGCGGTCAGGGGCTTCTATTTAGCTGACAAAACATCCACCGGTGGCAACCGGGAGCGTAACGACGCCACAGCCTGTTACCGCAGAAAGGAATCTCTCGCATGAATCCAACGCAGAAGCACCCCGGCCACTACTGGAGAAGCAACGACCCGGCTGATCTTGCTTTCAATGAAGCAGGACCGGAACAACCTGTGACAATTCGCTGCTATAACATGCAGGACCATCTCAATAGGGGAGAGGTCCGCCACGTTCCAGTTGACGGATTAGAGTTTCTCGCCGCTGGCCATTTCGGAGAGGGCAGACCCTCCGGACTCGGTTCGACCACCAGATGGACCGGGGATAGCCATCGCTACGGCATCTACCGTAATCCATCCGGTCTGTACAGGAACGGCATCGTGGTCCTTGAGTGCCACGGCGGCGGGATGGTTGGTTACGCCTTCGACAATCTGGTCGCCGGCGAGACGTGGGAGCTCATTGCCGCCAACTTCTCAACGGAGATGATCTGGAATATCTGCAACCAAATCGCGCACGCCTATAGTTCAGCGAGAGATGCAGAGCGGCACATCGCGTTTCGAGCTTTCGCCGAAGGGCGGCTAAAGAAGCGGCGCAGGCATAACCAAGTCTACGTCGAAGTCATCGCGGCCTAACTGTTGCGATTGTCGGCTCATTCTCTCAGTGCGTCATTGGCTTAAAACCCGAACCACACCGCCGCGCAGAACCACGGCATGGAGGTGCCCGATGTGTGTAACGAAGGCAATTCGCATCAAGACTATCGTTGTCGAAGATCCAGACTCCAAAGCCGATGTTGAGCTGAAGATTTACAAAGACCCGGTGGCGGGAAGCATGTTTGCTGTCGATGCCGCGTTCATTGAGCAGGTCAGTGTCTTCATCCCGAGCATCTTCAACTCTGGCACGCTCCAACTCGATGACGACGATGAATTGGAGAAGAGCGATGCACGCCGTCTCCCAATATCTGCATGGCCAGACTCAGACGACTCCGCGGATGAGATGGAGTACGGAGTGACTATTACGGTTGACGTCTCGGCCACCTCCTTTGAGGACGCCAAAGAGGCTTTCCTTAATGCGCTCGCAATGGGCGCCGCCGGAACCACGATCTTCCACGTTGAGCACCTTCGCTCAGGAACTGTCCGAGAACTCGACTGAACGCAGCGTCAAGAGACATCTCAGACGCGCCGACGAAAGGACCACAACCGCCCCGGCCACACCTGAACTGGCGCTGCCGCCAGAAGGGATTCCCATGTCCCCAACATTCGTTCCGCTCACAGAGCTTCTCATCCAACCTCAACTCTCGTTGGCATTCTCCACGTCAGCCGAGATATCTTCTGTCTCGGCCACGCCGGAGATTTCGGACATGCTTGCAGCCGGCTCCGTCGTCGCAATCGGCGTCAGCGGAGGCAAAGACAGCCAGGCATGCGCCATTCGCACAACGAAGTATCTGGACGAGATCGGGCACACCGGTCCACGCGTTCTCGTTCATGCCGATCTTGGTGCGGTGGAGTGGAGAGACAGCCTTCCGGCATGTGAGCGTCTCGCCGCGTGTCTCGGACTCGAACTTATCGTCGTCAGGCGCAAAGCAGGAGACATGCTGGATCGATGGCGAAAGCGCTGGGAGAACAACGTCGCCCGTTATCGGGGTCTCTCTTGCGTCCGCCTGATCCTGCCGTGGAGCACTCCTTCTATGAGGTTCTGCACGTCGGAACTGAAGGTCGCTCCAATCGCCTCGGCGCTCAAGAAACGCTTTCCCAGGCTCCCCATCATCAATGTCTCTGGTATACGGCGCCAGGAGAGCGTCAAGCGAAACCGTATGCCGGTGGCAGCCGCGGAACAAAGATTACAGCGAGCCAATTATGCGGGGGCGACATGGAATCCAATCATCGAATGGAGCATCGACGAGGTGTTCTCGCAAATCCGGCAGAGCAATCAGACGCTCCATGAAGCCTACGTGCGCTATGGTTCCAGCCGGGTGAGTTGCGCATTCTGCATTATGAGCTCGGCGCGCGACCTTGTGGCGGCAACGACGTGCCCCGACAACCTTGAGGTCTATCGCTCGATGGTTGATCTGGAGGCCGCCTCCAGCTTCGCCTTCCAGGGAACACGATGGCTTGCGGATGTGGCCCCGCATCTGCTACCCACGAACCTTCGGAACCGGGCAGAGCGCGCCAAGGCCACGGCGCGACTGCGCCAGGCCATCGAAACCGAAATACCAAATCACCTGCTCTATACGAAAGGCTGGCCCACCTCGATGCCAACCGTCGAGGAGGCAGCTCTTGTCGCCAGTGTTCGGAGTCGCATCTCGGAGCTACTCCACCTTCATGCCGGCTACCTAACAGCAGACTCGGTTCGCGCGCGGTATGCCGAACTAATCGAAGCGAAAGCGCTGAGGGAGACGCGCGCAGGAGTTCATCATGCACGTTCGTCTTACGCAGGTCGACGGCAAACTTCCTAACCTCGCTCTAATGGCGATTTCGGATATCCATCGCCGTCGCGGCGATACAGTCTACTTTACCCGCGACGTGGAACGCGGCCTCTTCGAAGATCGATACGATCGCTTCTACGGCAGCTGCATCTTTGAGTTCAGCCGGCATCGACTCACCCGTTTCTTGCAGGCGTTCCCCGACGCCATCGTGGGAAGAACTGGAGTCCCTCTCCAGCCCACGGTAGGCATCGGCGTCTCCGCTCCCACGCCGACAGTCGAGTCAGTTGTCGGCGAGCCTGAGTCGTTGGACTATTCGATCTATCCCGAGTTCACGCCTTCGATCGGCTTTACGCAACGGGGATGCCGTCTGTCCTGCAAGTTCTGTGTTGTTCCTCAAAAGGAAGGAAAGAATCGCTCAACCAAATCCATCAGCGAGATCTGGCGCGGTCCTGGACACCCCAGAAAACTGCATTTGCTCGACAACGATTTCTTCGGCCAGCAGCGTGAGCAGTGGCGTGCCCGCATCCGGGAGATGCGAGAGGGCAAGTTCCGAGTATGCCTCAACCAGGGAGTGAACGTCAGGCTCATCGATGATGAGGCCGCCGAAGCTCTTGCCAGCATCGAGTACCGGGACGATCAGTTTCAGAAGAGGACTCTCTACACCGCCTGGGACAACCTCCGCGACGAGGAGGTCTTCTTTGCAGGAATCAATCATCTCGAACGCGCTGGCATTCCGCCGAGGCATGTCATGGCCTATATGCTCGTCGGTTTCGATCCGGCCGAGACCTGGGACCGGATATGGCACCGCTTCCAACGCATGCTGGAACGGGAGATCCGGCCTTACCCGATGGTCTACGACCGTTCACGGACGGACCTGCTGTGCTTTCAGCGGTGGGTGATTACAGGCCTCTATCGTGTCGTTCCTTGGAATGAGTACCGGCGCAGCACCAAGAGCGCCGAGAGCCTCGAAGCCTGGGAGCGTGTGGCGTACCCAGCGGCATGACAACGGCGATTTGACCTGGGCGGACTGGAGGTTGCCATGACCGATAAGCGGATTGTCGCGATTCTAAATGCCGCCCATTGATGCGGCGGGCTTGTTTCCTGCTACCGCGCAATCGAGGAGTCGGACCGCAGAATAGTGCGATTGGAACTTACCGGCTCCGGAATCGCTGACCCCTCTTTATTCCCTCGGCCACGACGCGATCAGGGTCCTCGTTAGGAAAGAGAATCTTCACCATGTCCTTGTAAATCGCGATCCATTCGGCTCGGAGCCAGCTATTCTCTTGCCACCGAAGATTGCTTAGATCGACCGACTGAAGCGGAGCGGTCAATGAGGGATTCGCAAGGAGCCACCTCTCCAAGATCTCCGGCAGACTCACCTTCGCAAAGAAGCCCGTGACCGTTTCAAGGGATTCAATCTCCGAGCAGAAGATCGGTCGGATCTGCAGCGATGGAAATGCTTTACGGTCCAGATGTTCGTCAAGGAAGGTATTCAAGAAGGCCGACATGCCGATCGTGCCGCCTATGGAGTCGAGCGTGACGATGTAGAGATAGACGTGTTTTATCTTCGTGAGGTCGATCTGAGGCGTTACCGTCGAAGCATTGACTCCAAAGAGCATACGGAGCGCCTCCGCGAGTTGCATTACCCCTTTCTTGCTGGATGACTCTTTGTCTTGAACAAGTTTCTTTTCAATTTCCGCAGTGAGTGCCAAATGGTTGCCACCGTACTTGGTGTCAGCCCGGAACATGCTGGACTTGTATTCCATCAATACGATTGAGTCACCCGACACCACGATGCCATCGCATATCTGCAGATCGCGGCGACCCGACGGCCTGGGGTCAGGTACGAAGCGGGCCTGAGTACCAGCACACGCTCGCTGCATGAGTTCATTGACGTACTTCTCAAATACCGCACCCCAGAACTTGCGGAGTTTGAGGCCGTGGCAAGCACTGGCGTGCCAGTAAGGTCCGGTCAGGACCTTTTCAAGGAAAAACAGGTTGTCCATCATCAGATACCCACACCAGGCTGTCTTAAGGTGCAGGTTGTAAAACTGCTGCACGAGTGGAAATCGACGAAAGATCGTGAAATCGTTGGGGCCGTTATCCTTCACCCGGAGCTCTCGCGCCATCCTGGCCGGCCCTGAGGCGAGCAAGTCTATAAAGAGCGACACCTTCTTCGGGTCTACCGCAGTGGTAGCGAAGTTTGCCTCTTTGAGCGGCAATGTTCCAGGATCCCTATAGAGGGCTTTCGACAGTTCTTCCCCAAATCGCGCGTGAGTACCGAAGATCATCGCTTCGTACTCTTGCAGAGTCAGCCCGGTAGAAGTCTGGTACTCCGCGGCCACATCGACCAGATCAGGATCCTGACGGAGTTCATCGGTGAGACGAGTCAACATGAGGTGGCTTCGCGTGATGAGCGGAGCAATCTCAGGAGATGCGTCCTCTCCGACTGCGACCATCTCCATAATGATCTTTGAGAACTCCTCGCGCTCAGTGATTGGGCGGCCAGCGTTAGCAAGGTTGGCAATCAACCCATAGTCGAACTGGTCGTTCGCCTTCAAAAGAATGGAGCCGAAACGCTCCGCGTGGAGACGCGCGTCTGTCCCGCCTGAGCAGTGCAGGATCGCGATCTTGGCAATCAGGAGCACCTGTCTACGGTGGAATAGCACCCTTCTTGGATTCGAGCTCCAGTAGCCAACGACGAACCGAATATGAAGTTCGGGCTCGAAGTAAAGCGAAAGGAGACTTCGGTAGACGTCCGCGGGTTGCGAATCGACTCTGTTCCAAAGTTGCATGCCGGTTACGATGACGGCGCATACCCAGAGCACCGATTGTTGCGTGAATGGGCGAATGTCTGCGATGAGCTCATCCATCGAGCTCTTCCTGCCATAAACGCTCTCGAAGGTCTCGTAGACAGCGAGTTGTGAAGCGGCCGGCATAGTGCTCCCCGAAGTCAATCATTTCATGCCGATGGCGACGTCCCCGCGTTTCGGTACCGGCGGGGCTCGGCTGACACCGAAGTCGTATCCCTACACCACCAAACCAATAAGGAGAACACCAAATGCTCCTCACCATGGAGTCGAAGACTGCTGCTGCGCACAAACTGGAACTCTTGATCGAACGCGGCCGAGCCAAAGCCGGCGAAGTGCTCGATCACGTCATGAACAATCAACCCGCCGACCGGATCGCACAAGGCGGAGAACTGGTCTTTACACCCTCAGCGGACGGTTCGGCTGTCCAGATCCAATATCCCGATCCCCAGGCGGGCAAGATCGAGCAACGCCTCCATCGACACGCCACTCTTCAGATGGCTCAGACGCTGGATCTACCTGTGAAATTCATCGACAGCCTCCAGACCACACCGAAGCCGTGGGCACAGGAGTTGCTGGCGCACAATCTGAGCACCGTGTTCGCGAATCGCTTTGCGAACCGCCGGTACTTGCTGCGGTCAGTGTCGGGCGAAGTCCGCGGCTTCCTGTCCGATCGCTATCGGCGCCTGGACTCGCGGCCGATCGTCGATGCGTTTGCCAAGGCTGTTCAGGAGAAAGGCGCCGTCCCATATGAGGGATACGTCACAGACACCAAGATCGCGCTTCAGGCGATCATGCCGAAGGTGTATGAGCCTATTCCGGGCGAGCTGGTAGCGTACGGGCTCAGCCTCGAGAACTCCGACTTCGGCAACGGAGCTCTGTCGCTGCGCATGTACCTGCTGCGCATCTGGTGCGCGAACCTTGCCATCACGGAAGAGCGGATGCGGCAGGTCCATCTCGGCAAACGGCTCGACGACGAGGTCTTCTATTCGCAGCGAACCTATGAGCTCGATGCCGAAACCACTGTCAGCGCTCTGCGGGACGTTATCGGAGCGCAACTCAACGCGGAAGCGCTGGACCAGCTGATGGAAGGTATCCGCGAAGCAAACCAGGATGTATTGGATCCTGTTGCGGCGCGAGGCACCCTCAAGAAGCTGCTGCTCAAATCCGAGTCGGACGCCGTCATAGAGGCTTACAACTCTCCGGACACCTACAACCTGCCGGCAGGGCACACTACTTGGCGGCTGTCGAACGCCGTTTCGTGGATTGCTGGCAAGACGGAAGATCCAGAGCGCAAGCTCGAACTGATGAAGGTCGCCGGCGAGATGCTTCCCAAAGCAGCATAGCGACGACGCGAGTTGCAGGCACCTCCGCGGAACCTAATTCCAACTGACCGCCCGGCTCTTGAACCGGGCGGCCTTTCTTTTATGTGACAGTGCGAGCCTGCAGAAAGGAGCCAATTCATGGGCAATGGCAGACCGTGGCAGAAATCGGAAATCCGTCTTCTCCGCAGCTCGTATCCAAATCTCCCGACCAAGAAACTCGCTCGCCTTCTCGGGAGATCGGAGTCGGCTGTCTACGGTCAGGCGGGGTTGCTCAGTCTGAAAAAGTCCGCAACCTATCTTGCCAGTCCGGAAGCCTGTCGCCTTCGTCGGGGTGACAACGTCGGAGCGCGCACGCGTTTCCGGCCAGGTCACTCACCGGCCAACAAAGGTTTGCGACGGCCGGGATGGGCTCCGGGGAGGATGGCTCAGACGCAGTTCAAAGCAGGCCGGAAGCCGCAAACCTGGAAGCCCATCGGATCAACACGACTCAGCAAAGACGGCTACCTGCAGCGCAAGGTCTCGGATACCGGATATCCGCCGCGAGACTGGGTCGGGGTCCACATCCTGACCTGGCAGGAAGCTCACGGCCCCGTACCGCCAGGCCACATCGTTGCGTTCAAAGACAGGAAGAAAGACGACACCACGCTCGAAAACCTCGAGCTGCTTTCACGCCGCGAGCTGATGCAGCGCAACACCATCCACAACTACCCGCCCGAGCTGGCCGATGTCATTCGAGTCAACGGCGCGCTAAGACGAAAGATAAGGAGGATCCATGAAGAACAGACTGACGGACCTAAGAAACCACCTGTTCGAAACGCTCGAAGCACTCAAGGACGAGAAAAAGCCGATGGAGGTCGACCGCGCCAAGGCGATCAGTGATGTAGGCCAAACCCTCATCGAAACCGCGAAACTTGAGCTGAAGTTCCTGGAACTCACGGGCTCGGCTGATAAACCGACGAAGTTCTTCGATGAGCCTAAGCCGCTCGAAGGAGTGAAACTGCTGACTGCGGCTTAGGTGGCACACGGCATGACAATGCTGCGCCCGCTCCACGACTCACCGCGGAGCGAGCGCCAGCATTGCCGGTGCGCTATCTATTTCTCTTGTGCGGCCTTCTTGGCAGCTGCGGCTCGGCGCTTGTGACCATCGGAGATTTTCTTCTTCGTCGCTTCCGACATCACACGCTTCTTAGCTGGCGCGACCGCACTGGCAGTTGCCGCCTTCTTCGCGGCTTTCTTTGCCGCCTTTTTCGCCGTTGCTTTCTTGGCGGCCCTCTTGGCTGGAGGTGCAGCGACCGGCGCGACTGGTGCGCTCGGGGTGGTTACACCTACGAGAAGCGAATCGCGAATCTTTGTGAGGCGTTCAATCTCTTTTGTCAGTTCGTTCGCTGCGGCTTCGATACTCATTGATCCTCCAGCGTAAAGAGTAACACCGCATTGCGAACCCATTCGCACACTCCAACCCAAAGGATATTTCTATGAGGCTCTCTGCTATCAAGCGGCGCATCCAGGTTGGCACGTCCCTTCAGATCGTGCGCCATGATCATCCACCCGTCATCTTTCCTGGCGATTCTCCAGAGCGCATCCAGGAGAAGACCGACAGATATCAGCAACTCTTCCAGCTGCGTGAGGTCGCAATCGTACAGTCGAACGCGATTGCGCTCCGCATGTCTAACGGCGAAGCCTCATGGCTTCGCTGGCCAAAGGCAGGATGCATCCGAGCGACCGCGGAAGGCTTTGAGATCGATCTCAAGGACGATGGAGAGTTCGCTCAGGTCATTCGTTACGAATGGCGGTAAGGAAGTCCGATCGAGGTAAAGGAGACAGCGATGATTCAAATCAATTTCTCGACTTACCTCGATGAGCCCGATGCCCTCATCGTTGCGCGAAACGCCATCTTTCAGGCGATGTTTGAGCGCACAGCCAATCAGCTCGAACTCGATGTCTATTGCAACAGTGAAGATCGCTATACCGACATCCACGTCGACGAGCTGACGCATGTAATGGCGACTCAGTTCGTGGAACTGCTCGAACAGGTCGGGATTCTCAGCTACATTACCGTCGAATCAGCAACGCCCGAGGAACTCGAAGTTCTGTCCAGGTTCGGCAACAAGGTGGCGATGGAGGTGGTTCCACTCCTGAACTTCGGCTTGCTCCGCGAAGCAGCGTAACAGACTTTCAGAGTCTCATCTGCCAGAGTGTTTCCGTTGTGTTTCTGGCGAGTTGGGCGGCAAGCTGCGGCCTTACTTTTTCGTTTGCGCCAAAGCCTTCCATCTTTTCGGGGTGTCGCGCTCCCCACGTCGTTCCATGAGGGCTCGGGACAGGGCGATTGACTCGTGCAGCTTCCGCTCCAGAACTTCTTTCGGAGGCAGCTCGGTGAGATATTGCCCGACGCGGATACCAGACTGGTCCAATCGAAGTAAGGCAATGCTTTCCTGTCCTCCCTCGGCGCAGAGAATCAGGCCAAGCGGGGACTCTTCATTCGACTCCTGCTCGTTTTCTTCCAGCCAGCGAAGGTACAGCTCCATCTGGCCTTTATAGGCGGCTTTGAATCTCCCGAGCTTCAGCTCCACGGCGACGAGACGGCGCAACCGCCGATGGTAAAAGAGCAGATCGAGCGTGTGGTCTTCGCCATCAATCACCATGCGCTTCTGGCGGGTAACAAAACTGAACCCGCTTCCCATTTCCAGCAGGAAGGCTTCGATGTCGCGGAGAATAGCTGTCTCCAGGTCTCGTTCGCTGTAGCTGTCGGAAAGCTTGAGAAAGTCCAGGATGTAGGGGTCGCGGAAGACCATATCCGGCATCCATCGACTGTCGGTGCGCAAAGCATCCAGCTCTTTCCGCGCCAGTTTCTCAGGCTTACGCGATACTGCCGTGCGCTCAAAGAGCATGGAGTCAATTTTTTGCCGCAGCGTGCTGACGCTCCAGCCTTCGACCCGGCAAAGTTCGGCATAGAAGTCCCGTTGCAGGCGGTTCTTGAGGGGCAGCAACGCGATAAAGTGGGTCCAGCTCAATTGTCGTATCAGCGATACGACAATTTCTTCCTGGGGAAAGACCTCGGCAAACTGGATCATCCGCCGCAAATTCTTCTCGCCAAAGCTGGGACCGTACTCCTCGACCAATTGTCGTGACAGCGATACGACAATCTGGCGACCGTAGGCCGCTCGTTCTTTGCCGAGAACCTCATGAATGATTCGTTTGCCGATGCGCCAGTAAAGCAAGGTAAGGCCCGCGTTCACCGTGCTGGCGACAGATCGGCGCGCCTCAGCGATCAGCTGGCGAAGATCCGCGATCAAGGCAGACGGAGCCGCACTGACATCCGTCTTCGGAGTGATGGCCTTTGTTTGCTTGCGCACCATGCTTCATTCTCTAACAGGCAGCCACGAATGAGCGAATCCTGCATCGACTTCCGTTTCAGGTGAATGGGACCCAAAATCGTGGCCAAGCGAAGCTGGTCGAGCGGCCTCCCGTTATAACCACTGAATACACTATCGCCACTGAGCGCCAGCCCTAAAACTCGCCGGAAGGCCATTCCTCCTCCTCACCCGATATCTCGGCGGACTCATGGGAAGGCCCTGTATAGAACGGATAGAATTTTCCTGTCCAAGTGATTTTAAGTTCATCGAACTCCGCTTGGGTGCCTTCGTGGCTTAGGAATTGGGGACGCAGGTCTGGCGGATTCAGTGGTGTGATGTCGTATAGATCATCGCCCTCCCGCACGATGGAGTGAGCGATATACATCGCGCCACCATCGCCGCTGCTGGCCCCTATCAGCCAACCCCGGACAGCTTCGCAAGCCGGGTTCTCGGCAACCAGGCGATCTACGTTGTTATGGCAGTCGTTCGGTAACGGCCTCCAGTCTCCAATCCTGAGGTGCTTGAACGGGACGTGTCGGGCATCGCCTTGTCGCCCGTGCAGTCGAGCAAAATAGCTTTCGATGTGTGCAGGAATCATGCTCATAGTCTCAGACCGGTGCAGCGTCGTCCTATTCCTCGTCTGTGAACTCACAATGCGGACACCGAGGGAGTTTGGTGCCTGAACTGTACCATCATCGATCCGCAGGCTCTTCCGCCAGAGGACCTTGTCAGCAGCGGCTTCGCGAGAGCTCGCCAAAACGCGGCAGGTACGAAAATCGGGTAGGCGAACACAAGGCGAATATGAAAGAATAGTTTCGAGATTCTCCGGGAGAGTCGATGACGGAACGAATTCTTGATAGCCAACTGGATGCAAGACTGGAAGCCCTGTTTCCCGTGGAGGATGGTCTCCCGTGTCCCGAGGGAATGGCGCTTCTTAAGGCCTTCGCTGAAGCGCGCTCTACCGACTTCGCGTATCTCAAGCCAAGCGACCTGATCGACCTCCGCAACTCCGCCTTTGCGGGTATCACGGAGTGGGACGCCTTCGCAGAACACTACAACACGTGTGAGTTATGCAATGCATGAGATAGTCGCAGAGTTGGGTACTCGCAAGATCGTCCATGCGGATATGGACGCGTTTTATGCGTCTGTCGAACAGCGGGACGATCCAACCCTGCGCGGCAAACCGGTCGTTGTCGCCTGGACCGGAAAGCGATCCGTCGTTTGCGCTGCATCTTATGAAGCGAGGCGCTATGGGGTGCATTCGGCGATGCCAGCCGTTAGTGCAGAACGTCTTTGCCCGCAGGCTGTCTTCATCCCACCGGATTTCACGCGCTATAAAGCTGTCTCTCAGGCTGTACGAGCTATCTTTGCACGTCACACGGATGTCATTGAGCCGCTATCACTCGATGAGGCGTACCTCGATGTGACAGAGAACAAGCTGGAACTGCCGACCGCGACACTTGTCGCGAAGACCATTCGGCAGCAGATCCGGGACGAGCTGAACCTTACTGCATCAGCCGGCGTTGCCCCAAACAAGTTTCTTGCGAAGATCGCTTCGGACTGGAAGAAGCCGAACGGCCTCTTTGTTATCCAGCCCCATCAGGCACAGGAGTTTCTTCTGCCCCTTCCTGTTGGCCGCATTCCCGGAGTCGGCAAGGTCACGGAAGCGCGGATGGCAGAGGTCGGTATCACCACGGTCGGCCATATTCACGCAATGGAGCTATTGGTGTTGGAGCAGCACTTCGGTCGCTGGGGTTCACGACTCTACGAACTGGCTCGGGGCATCGATCACAACCCCGTCGTCGCGAATCGCATTCGAAAACAAATTTCGGCCGAAGATACCTTCCCCGAAGATATCCCGCTCGCAGACTGCGAAACCCATATTCGGCGACTCGCGGACAAAGTCTGGACCGCATCGCACAGCAATGCCCGCAAGGCAAAGACCATCGTCCTGAAGCTGAAGACGAAGGAATTCAACTCCCTCACACGCAGTCTCACGCAGCCCACTTCCGTTTCGACCTGCGATGAGTTCACCGAGCTTGCGCTCAGACTCTCCAATCGAGTCGACCTTGGGCCGCAGCAGCTCTACCGGTTGGTTGGCGTGGGCCTAAGCAACTTCTTACTGGACGAAGCGGTCCTTGACAATGACGCCCCGTCCAACGAAACAGATGATCCCGAAGGCATACGCTCTTCACTTCCGATCTTCGATCAGTTGACTTCGCTGATTTAGATGGAGCGGTCTTCTCTCGGAGTGGAGGATCGCAACGATACCCGTGTATGGGATTGGCGCTGCTATGCGTCTAAACTGGCACAATGAGCTCTCAGCCATCCACTTGGAATCCGACTGCAAATCAACACTTCGTGTCTCAGGTGGAACAGAGGCTCAACGCATTGAATCCGAATGCCGAACCGGAGAATCAACGGATCAGCGGCGCCAGCCGCAAGCGGCTGGCCTCACGGTGTGTCTCTGGTTCGGCATCGGGCCTCTACGAAGGGAGTTCAGCGATGTTTCTATGTCACCCGTTGGTCGACGTGTTAGCCGGACGCGGCATCGAGGACATCGATGCGTTTCTCAAAGCGCCGTCCCTGAATGATCTTCCGGACCCATTTTCGATTCCGTCGATGGAACTAGCAGTCGGTAGAGTGCTTCGCGCCATCCGAGAAAAGGAACGGATCACCATCTTCGGCGACTACGACTGTGATGGCGTCCTCGGCACCCATATCCTGCGAAGCGCGCTAATCAGCTTTGGATCAACGCCCAGAAGCTACCTGCCTCATCGGGATGAAGGCTACGGGCTCAGCTCGCCGGCAGTCCATCGATTCTCCTGCAGCGGAACCGATTTGCTGATCACAGTCGATAACGGAATCAACGTGCGTGCTGCCGTGCATTTGGCCCAGCGATTGGGCATCGACGTCGTTGTCATCGATCACCACCGAATCCAGGAGCAGGCACAGACCACTGCGGTTTGGTCGCATGCATTCTGCGGTGCGGGCCTGGCTGCGATCTTCGCGTGGGCACTTGCTCTGAAGGCTGGTTGGACCGATGCAAGAGTTGAGCGCCTGTTACTCGGTTGCAGCCAATATGCCGCAATCGCTTCCATCGCCGATTGTGTGCCGCTGCTCGGTGCAACTCGGACCCTGGCCAGACTTGGCCTCGGTGAACTAGCCCGAGCACGGCACCGCGGCCTCAACGCACTGCTCAAGGCCGGATGCTCTGATCCAGACCAACCAGATTCACGTGATGTCGCCTTCGGCGTCGCCCCGCGGATCAACGCAGCGGGCAGAATGGCTCATCCGTCCGAGGCCCTTGCCGTCTTCGAAGCCGCAGTCGACGAGGAAGCAGCACGAACCAGCGTCGACAGACTTAATCAGTTAAATGGGGAACGGAGACGGGCCGTCAATCTCCATTTTGAAGAACTCGTGCAGGCGGTTGGAACAGACATTCCGACCGCCCTGGCGGTTTATTGCGAGACGAGCCCCAAAGGGATCGCGGGGCTCTTGGCGAGCAAATGCGTCGAGAGATATTCGGTTCCTAGTATTGTTCTCGTTCCGTCGACCGTCCCGGGTCTGGTCGTCGGTTCAGGAAGAAGCACATCCGGTGTCGATCTGCTTGAAACGCTGCGACCGCTCGAGAATATGTTCCTTCGCTACGGCGGCCATGCCCAGGCCGTCGGTCTGACCATGTCTGTAGACTACGTCGGTCAATTCAAAGAAGCGTTTGCTCGATCCGTAGACTCTCAGCCAGGAGACCCACACAAGGAGCTCCGTGCGGATGCGGATCTTTCATTGTTGTCTGTGAACCAACACTTCAACGACCAACTCCTTCAACTCGAACCATTCGGAGAAGGCAATCGCCCCCCGCTATTCTCCATAAGAATGGCCGAAGCAAAGAATGTCAGAAACAAGTGGGTACGAATTCGTCAGGGACGAAGCAGCGTCGAAGTACTCTGTTGGGACATACCGGTAACAGAGCGCATGAAGGGAGACTTTCTGGTTGAGTTCTACGGCAAGACACGAATCCTGCGTGCTTTCACGCCGTCCATAGGCTGAACTTGGATGTGGTGTGAGCCAGCTTGAATCTACAACTTCCGAATCGGCGACCGTCCAGGAGTCGGGTGTAGGCGCCTTGTGTCAATGCCGCTCAATCCGACCGTAACCCGCGAGTTGCCCCTTAGCCGGCCCGGATGAGTGACTCGACCGTTCTCGCCAATTGAGAGCGGTCGAGTTGAGACTGAACGCTTATATTCAATCTCTCAACTCGCCAGCTTTCTCCATTGGGGCGAGTAGAGCGCCCCGATCCGCTTGTCGGCAATCTCGTTGATCCGGTTGAGATAGCGATAAGGTGTCTCATGGCCACGAACCATGACCGAACCTGCCTTGACGATGATTGCCAGTGCGATTCCGTGGAGCCCGCCCAATGCGTGGACAGCAAAGTGGGCACCCCACGAGTCCTTCACTACGTCGACGGCTTTTTCAATTCCCTTGTCGAAGCTTGCCTCCTTAACTGCTTCTCCTAACTGAGGGAGCTTCTCGGTGCATTTTCGCCACGCCTCTAGCGCCTCGTCAGCCTTGGCTTTGAGTTTCTTTTCCCGTGCCTTCTCATCCAGATCGGAAGAGATATTGTCCGAGAAGGTGCTCAACATTCCATAGAACGTCCGCAGTTCAGAGCCGCCTTTGACCACGACCTCCTGAATATCCGCGGGTGTGAGACGGGTCAGATCGAAGCCATTTAGAACGACGAGCTGGCACAGTTCCTGCACGCCGACAGGACGTTCACCCTGTTCATCGAGCGAGAGCGGCACATCCAGCAGTTTGGCGACAATCTGCTTTTCTGAGCTCCCGAGAAGCGTGTCATGAGTCCGATCGGACGGTGTCACGATCAGACCATCCTGTTTCGCAATAGCCAACGCCAGGACAGACATAATCGCCGAACCAAGGTTCGGATGAACCGTGAGCCAGTTGAAGAGGTCCTGCTCCTCAAGCTCGCGTGAGTTCCAGGCCAGCTTCTTTTCAATGAGCCACTCCGAATGCTCCCAGTTCAGGATCTTGCCGCGGTGAATCTGAAACGCTTCATCACCTTTCAAATACTTTGCTTCGACCTTGTCCTCGGCGTAGCGAGCGACCACATCCGCCTCTTTTCCCTTAAGGCGTTCGAACAGGACCGCCTGCGCTTGTTGCACCCGTTCGGTGTTGTATTCCGCCATGTCGAGGAGCGGCCGTCCATCCGCACCGAGTAGCCTAGTGTAGGGCTCAATGACCTCTTCGTCCCGCAGCGTGTTTGGATAAGGAACGATTCGATCTACCCGCTGAAATGCCAACAGCGTCGACTTCAGCCAGTTTTCGCTTCGGACGTGTATATAGGGGTAATACAGCGCCGACCGCTCTTCAAAACTTCCATTCGGTTCCGCCATTGCTTCTCCCTCTGGTTTCAATCCGCCCACGTTTGAGGATTATGATACGTTCAGTCGCGTGAATTTATGATCATCCAGCGTGTCATCCGCGGAGTGGCGGGAATCGACCAGGCTCAGGCGCAGCAGACGCTGAACGACGGCATTCTCTCGAACCTCTGCCGATATAAGGGTCCGCTGGCATATTCGACCATCGCGGAGGTGCTGGTGGATCGAAATGTCGAGTGGCACCAGGACCACTTTCTGGATCCCGATCCACTGTACACGAAACCGCAGAATGAACCGTTTGTCCTGCACACCCCGTTCATCTCGACCACCGCGGGGACGGTTGAACGCCGAAAAGGCCAAAATGTCACCTGGACGGCCTTCGACATAGCCTTGCGTTTTGCCACCGACGGATTAAGGCAGAGCGGCTATCTCTTCTACTGCGACCTGTTTGTGATCGGCCGGCCTGCGGTTCCGATTCCGGCATTTTCCGAAGAACTCCGCGAACTCAACGTGAATCCCAGATATACCGTCAACCAGATCGAGGGCGAGATTCTGGCAAAGCTCCTCATTCCGGCCGCCCAGATTGAACGAGCGGATTATTTTGACGTAAACGACGTAAATGACGCTCTCGCGAACGGTCGGGTGCCAACGCCCAACCCGGCACTCAGCCTCTCGAACAGTCTGTACTTTCCGCCCTCGCGATACAGCAATGTTCGCGATGTACTCAACTAGGAGTCGCCGTGCCGGTGCCGCTGGAAAAGATCGGATTGGAGCAGGACCTAGTCGAGCTGGACTACAAGGCTTCGACCGGGTTCGGCAAGGCATATCGAAGTCGCGCCGAAGAGCAGAGCACAAATCATACGGAATACCTCTTCGCTGCGGCGTCGAGCTTTCGCAGAGCGGGCGCGAGCGCCCTACTGCTCGGTGATCAACAGTCGGCGATGTCCGCCTTCGCCGAAGCCGGCCTCATCTATACGATCCTGAGGTCTTCGGAAGCCTATGTGATGAGAACACTGTCCAGCGACGACTCCCCTTTCCGGGGGGAGATGCCGCATCTCGAGAATTCTCCTCTCCTTGATCGGGGCGAACGCGACGAGCGCAGAGCCAAGCTCATCTACGCCCTGCTTAGTACTTCAAGACCGAATGCGGAGTTCGAAGCCGGCTTCGGAACGCTATGGGAGTCGGCGCGGGCCGACTATTTCTCGGGGAGTGCGCTCGGCCTTCTTGATATTCCAGCGGACGCATATCTTGATCTTTGCAACTCCGTGTTCCATTACCGCAACCAGGGAGACACGAGAGCCCGGCTTCAATTCACTCTCTCCCTGTTTCTCTCCGCATACGATGCGGCGATTCAATCTGCGGTAAGGAACGCATCGAGCTGGCGATTGCTGGTGCAAAGAATCCATCCAGCGGAACCCGACATCATTGGTCTGTTCTCGATGGTTCACCTCGCCCTGAAGCCAACAGTTCTACCCGAACTTCTCAGTGAACTGCCTATGTCCGGGTTATGCCGCGCTCTGCTGTTCGGGAGCATGGAGACTCGCTTTCCAGACGATTTTGGCGAGAAGACGAGGTCACGAAATCTGCGTGAGATGTGACCTTATGCTTTCGGTAACCCTGGAAATGCATGGCGCATCTTTCCGCTGGCAAGCGCATGTTCCCCTTCGTCCCGCCTGCAAGAAGCGCCTTGTGAGGGAGCTTCGAAGAACTGGGGCAGCGAAAAGGCATGACAGTCGTGAGGTTGTGGAAGTCAGACAATCGAGTTTAGGGAGAAGACAAGCGTCCTCTGCACCCTCACAGATTGAAGCGTGTACCTTCTGTCACGCGAATCTATAGCGAACGCGCTTCTGATCACCTTTCTCCAAGTGATGGCGATCGGTTCGTCTTCTCAGTGAGCAAATCGCCAATACACGCATTAAGCCCCGCGAAAGGGACTCCACATTTCGGGGTTGATCGCGGTTGAGAGGCTACACGGAAACTGAGGAGACAACCTGACGCACCACCAATTTCTCAATGCGTTTGACTGGGCTTCGCTTTCGTGGGAAAACATACCCATGGCCGTAGAGGAGGCCGCTATGGAAGCGCAAGCCACAGATATAGATCAGATGATCCGCCAATTGAACGAGTTCATCGTTCCCAGCACACTGATGGAAAGCTTTGACGCGTACCGTGAAGAATCGGTCAAGGCGTCCGCTCGGAACTTCAGTGAGGCTCAGCTGTCCTGGTTTCTCGAGATGTTGAACCGATTTCGAGGTGCGGACGATTGCAAGGACTCGCTCCTCGATATCTTCGACCCGAGCATGTTCACCTTCGAACATCCTGCATGGGGGGCGGCCCCGGGAACCCAGATCGAGATGCCTGCACTGACCTCGGACGTCGCGGTGCTCGCAGCTCAAGATTCGGAATTCGCTTCAGTTGCTAACGGCGAAATTGGCGAATTCCGTAATCATGCAGAAACCTATGCCGAAGAAGAGATTCTCGGATTGGCGCAGCTAGCGGCTTCGTCACTTGCCGACCAGGGGAAGACATTTCCTGGGCGTGAGGAAGCCATTCGATATCTGGCGCTGAATGCCAGCGCCTTGCTCGAGGATCTGTGGGCCACCGACGACACGTTATGGAAGGACGCTCCGGCAAGGCGAATCCAGTTCGATGACATGGTCCAAAAGCGCATGGCAGACCTGCTCAAACTTCAGTCGATTCAACCTCCTTTCGAGGAGGCAGACTTCACTTGCTATTCGGAAGACGAGATCCGAAAGTTCGCATTCGATATTCGAAGTCTATTCTTGACCAATCGCGCAAAACACGTCGCAGTCTGTACTCGGTGCCAAACGCGGCTGGAATCGTGGACAAAGCTGGTGGAGGAATTCGACCAGAACACGCCGACCCACTGCGAACGGGCTGACGCATAGACGAAGCACCACGAGCGATCCCCACAATCCTGGGGATCGCTAAGCCGCATCGCTTGTATCTTCTGACGCAAGACAGCAAAGGCCAGCCCTCACAATTCATTCACGATGCTCTCACCTAACTTCGGTGATCCGAGGCGGGTTGCGGCCGCGATGGCGTTGTTGACCCCTTCGAGCGATGTGGCGTTTTGCTGTAAGAAGCTAACGGCCTGAGTTGAGCATGAAGGAGACAGGAGGAGGATTCTGAATATGAGACCGAAAAAGTCGCTTCTGTTGTTCTGTCCAGACAGTGGAAGAGGGTCGGAATTGTCGTTTGTGCTCCGTTGTCACGGTTACCGGGTGATGAGCTGCGAACAGGAGGTGCGAGCGGACGATAAGGTCGATGGGGTGCTCGTTATTCTGGGCGCTGAGCAATCGACAAACTCGGTTGTTAGCCAACTGAAAGAATTGGCGATTCGACCAAGCCCTCCAATCCTTATGGTCTGGGAAGGCGGTAACGACCCAACGAAGGCACGCGCCAGTTTGGGTCTCCAACACATGCCCATGGTTGATCTAATCGGCTTGCTGCAGGCTATGTTGACAAGGAAAAGAGGGCCGAAGCCCAGATCCGACCGAGCAGAGTTATCGGTCACGGCAGCGATCGCGGTGTGATGTTCAAGCGCCACCAGTTCTAGAGCGGGTCAATTTCCAAGGGATATAGGTGAGGAGTATTCTCGCCCCGAAGCTGGGTGGACAATTCATACTTGCCTGGTGCCGCGTGCCTTAGATCGAGAGAGACTGTAACAGCAATTCGCGGACCGGCGCCGGAGGAATTACCTTCCGCTCGCGCGACGCGCTCGCCACCGTTCCCGCCCGACGCAACCGCGATGTCGTACACACCCGCTTGGCTCGTTTGAGGAAGCACAATTTCCACCCTCAAGAGTGCAGGGGGCAGATGGAGCGGAGCCTTGGTTGCGAGTTGCTGCGAAAGGTCAAGCGTTCGGCGAAGCTCACCCAACTGCACGTGAGCACCCGTCGGCCGCCAGTGGTGCAGAACGAAGTCGACAATTCCACCAAACACCACACTCGCAAGCGCAAGCCACACCACGGCAATGTAGCGCACGCCCCGAGAGCCTTTGGCCTGCCGGGTTGAACGGAGTTCAAGAAGGCAACCCATACAGTAGCTGCAAGAGGCAACGTGCTCTACACGATCATCGGCAAGGGAAAGATCCGTGGGCGCTTCTGCGTAGGATTTTAGAAATGTTTCATCAACACAACCCGCAGTCTTCTCGCCCCTCGGCCCCTTACGGATGGACACTTCGACCTGTCTCAGAAACCATCGGTCCAGATTCAATTTTCCTGATCACTGTCCTTTCGCTCGCCAGAGCCAGGCCAATCAGAGTGGAAGAGCAAGAGTCCACGCAACTCTTTGCGATAAGACCGCCGTACCGTTGCGGGGCTTGATTGCAGAGTCTCTGCGATCTGTCTCCAGCTATGCCCGGCGAGACGCCATTGGGTAATCTTTCTTGAGCGCTCGCCCATCCTTGCCAGCACCTGATTAATGTACGCCCTTTGCTCGGCGTCAGACCTCGTGGAAAACGCAGATGCCAGGATCTCAAGGTTGGAGAGCGACCCATAGGAGACCTCGCGGTTGTTGCGGACGCGTTGTTTAGAAAGCCTCTTGAGAACGCTTACAACTCGATAGAAGAGTTGAGTATGCGTTCGCTCGCGTCGGAAGCGCTCGTAGTAGTTTTCGGCATTGCAGACCGCGGCGTCCATCAAATCGTAAGCGGCGTGAACATCGTGCAGGTAACGAGTAGCGCAGTAAACGGCATACGGCCACGCGAGTGCGCACACCCGGCGAAACACATTATCCACAGCCGGGTCAGGCGAGCCCAAATACCAGTAACTACTGGCTGGTAGACGTGGCCTTGAGTCCATGCAGAACCCTTGTTAGTTCAAAGCTGCACCGAGAAGCAGGACATCGGAGATTGCGTTCCGGGCACCTCTCCGCATACCTGCCAGCGCCGGCACTGTGTTCCAAAGGAGTGGGAGCTTCATGCAACACCGTGGACTCACCTTGGATAATTGATTCAAAGAGCGATGAGGCGTCAGGCACGTTCGATGAGTTCCATCATCCTCATCCATCTCCATTGACACAACGGGCGTTCAGCGTTCACCAAAAGTGTCGCAACTGTCAACACAACTGGCAACCAAAAGCGGTACGCAGCTTGCGACAAAACGCCGTCACACCAAAGCTCCACAACTCCAAGGTCTGCAGATCGAGTTATCAGGTCGCTGTATGTTACAGCTCGATCAAATACCCGCCAAGACACATCGAGCCTGCAAAAAAATGTGAAGAGGCTGACCCAAACCCCTTCGTGAAATGCCTTATATCAGTACGGGGAAGAGTCGCTAAGACCAGGGCCTGCTCCCCGAAGCACCAGACCGGCCTTTACAGGAACACTAGTCACTTGGAAGCGCCCTGCTGAGCTTCTTATCACCTTGCCGGGACTGTGTGTATACGGAGACCGAGGTGGGGTATGGCCACACCCAATGTGCCTGCCACGAAGCCCAGAAGATACGCCTGGCCCGCGGAGGCGGCGAGCATCGCGGAGAGGAAGCAACATCCAGCTCGTCTGTGTGATGAACTGATGGCACTGACCGGTTACGATAAGGCTGCTTGCTGGCGATTCCTGAAGAAACATGGCGTCAGCAGGCCGGGATCAGCGACTCGTCACTCGTTCGATACAAAGAAGACAGAGTTGATCATCGAGTACATCTCAGAACACGGGATGCACGCAGCATCGCAGCGCTTCCATTGCGAAGCGAAGACGCTTTACAACCTCGTCCATCGACGGGGCTACACGCACTCCGCAAAAGACCTGCTCAGCCTGCGCCAGATCTGCGGTCATTTTGGAGTTCGATACAGCAAGGTCATAGGGTGGATCGAGCAGGGTCTGCTGAAGGCCGACTGCCACCAGACCCGAACCGGAAAACCAATGTATTCCATCCCCTTCGATGCGTTGCAGAAGTTCTGCAAAGAGAACCGCAATCTTCTTATCACTCGCCGTTGGTCGCCCAATCGAATGCGCTTCCTGGAGGAATATGTGTTTGCGCCGAAGCATGCAGAATTGCTTCGAACCCGCGAGAGCAAGCGTGAACATGAAGCGTACGAGCGCGGGGAATACTTCGAAGGCGAAGACTATCAGAGAAGAGCCTGATCGCAGTGTGAGCGAACGCCACATCCGGTGCAGCGCCCGCGTTGGCTGTGATTTCGGTTCGCCCCCTTTGCGAGCCGTGCAGCTCTCACCTCGGCGATCGTACGCATCAGCCATTCGCGATTCGCCGCTGTCAGCTCCACACGCCGGACCTGCTCGCCACCATAGATGACCAAGCCATACGGGACCTTCGCCTTCAGTTGTTCCTCGACGAGGACACAATAGGCGAGATTTTGGATCATGTGATTCGGGTAAACTCCGCCGCGAGCCGGTGGTCTTTTCGAGTGCTTCAGCTCAACCGGCACAATTCCATCGATCGTGCGGATCAGGCAGTCCGGCTTTCCGGAGATGCCCAGCTTGAGCGACCTGAGATCCCGTGCCGCGAACGGCTGTCCAACAAGATCCTGATAGAAGACCTCACCGGCCGGGACGCCAGAACTTCTACGAGAGCGGGCGCTCAACCAAAAGAGAACGAACGCCAGCGCGATCGCCGTGATGCCCATCAGGAGAACTGTCACTTTGCCCACCCCAGCCAGCAGAAGACGATGAGGACTGCCCCCAGAAGCAACGCAGCAAAGGCGGCCAGCCGGTAGCTGTCCCCGCGCGCAAGGGATCGACCTTTCTCGATATGCCAGGCATTGGCCGCAGCTTGTAGTTCGCGGGCTTCCGGCGAAACTTCAACGCCATCCAGATACTTCAATTCCCAGGCCTTCGAGCAGTAGACGAACTCTGCCAATTCGGTGGCACGAATGAGCTTCTCTTTCATCAGGATTGCCTCGCTCCGAGGAAATGACACCAGCATTTTGCCTTTGGCGCAAACGAACGAGCCTGACCCGCCATGTAACCAGGAGTTCGCGCTGTGTCACAACAGCAAAGTCGCGCGTTCGAGAGAAGGGAGGACCACCAGTTCGTAACAAGAGAAAACTCGTGTACCTCGCTTTTGTAAGCGAACGAAGAAGCTGTCGCAGCAGGAAGAGGGCTCATTGAGGCGCCAACCCGTGAATTGAGGAATAGCGAGTACTTCGCTTTTGTAACGATGCGCGGCAAAGATTGTGGGCTGCACCTCTCGATAATCAGCGACGAAAGCGCCGACCATTCTGTGTGCCGGGATGCGTGGATGCCCTCCCCTTCGAATTCAATCCGCCTTCAGTCACTCAGCCTTCAGCGCCCGGTTTCGAGCTGACGCCGCACTTCACATTCGATCCCATCCATATCCACGGAGAACATCGCCATGAACCCGCAACTCATTCAGGCGCAGGTGAGCGCCTCTTACATCAACAAAGCGGATCGTTTGTTTTCGAACAACCTTTCCGACATCTTTATCGAGCTACTTCAGAACGCCCGCCGCGCGGGCGCCAGTCTCATCACGGTGGAGACGGCCGAAGGCTCTGATGGCACCGAGATCATCTTCGCCGACAACGGCCACGGCATCGACGACTTTTCGTTTCTCCTCAATCTAGGAGACTCGGACTGGAACGAGGCGGTCGAACGAACGGAAGACCCTGCCGGCATGGGCTTCTTCTCGCTCTTACACAGCGGCGTCAAGGTGCAGAGCAACGGAAAGGAAGCGACCATCAGCAAGGATGCGTTTCTGGGAAAGGCGCCGGTGCTGGTAACTGATACTCAGAGCAGCGACGGGGGGACACGCCTGATCTTCCATCGCCCGGAATCGAAGACCAGTGTAGACAGCATTCTTCGGCAGGCCGGCCTATTTGGTTCAACCGATGTCTCGCTGAACGGCTCTCTCATTCCGAGGGAGGATTTCCTCAAAGAAGCGCTGTATGTGAAGACCACGCATGGTGTGCGAATTGGTGTTGTCGCGGCGTCTTACGGCTCCACAAGAAACTGCAACTTCCACGGAAAGATAATCGACGCGCCTATCGCGTCGACACACGCACGCAATGTCCTTCCGCCGACGCACCCCGGTCACAGCCGTAGTCTCGCCATCCTGCTCGACGTTGTGGAGACATCGTCTCTGCATCTCAAGTTTCCAGACCGCTCGGCCGTAGTCGAAGACGACGCCCTGAACGTCATCATTCGGGAGGCCCGAAAGGCGCTCTTCGAGTATCTGGCGTCCCTACCCCAACACCTCGCCACGTATGCTCTCTATAAGGAAGCTCGGAGTTTGGGAGTTGATCTTCCAGAGGCCACACCACACTACGAACTCTTTTACGTCAGCCCGTACGACTCGAGTTCGGACAATATGCCGTTCAACACTGAGTGGCCGTTCGAATCGCTGCATGTGGGACAGGTCGGCGACTGCGCCGTCGTGGAGCTGGAAGACGATACTTACTACCTCCACGCCTTCAGTTTCGATCTGGCATTCCGGGACCGCTCCTTGCCCGGCAGTCTGCAGCCGATCAAGCGGATGCCCGACTATCGAGGCTACGGCTGGTATGACTGCCTCCCCATCTGCAGGGAGTTCGAGCTTGCGATCGATGGCAAGAAGATAGACGAGGTCTCCGATTCTCCCGCCACAGACATACTGACGATTGTGAATGAATTGGAACTGTCGTTCGTAATCGACCGAGTGGATCAATCGAGGACGTTCGTGCATCGACCGCTCAAGTTTGCGGGCTTCTGCGATGAAGAGGAGACGGCTACTCTCTTCATTACCCGCGATAGCGAATGGCTGGCGGCTGAATCTCCCTTCGACGGTCCTTTCGACCTTGTCGAAGCTGCGAGGCATATTGCATTCAGCTTCAACGAGGATGCCGGAGCGGACAGCTACGAGAGTCAACGCGACTACTTCTCCGACGAGATGACCTCGGACATTACCAGGGTGCTCGGCGGACCGATGGCAGTGGCCGAATTGGAGCTCGAGCGTGCTTTGAGCTGGAATTTGAAGAACGCGCTCGACCATGCGGGCGTCACGGAGGTCCGGTTCTCGAAGGGCGCCGATGGCAAATGGCAGAACGAACTGAGCCGACCTACAGCGGCATAGGGCTGCAGCCGGTCTTTGCCTATCATGACTAATAAACCCCAGCGGAAGCTGAGGTCTATTAGTCAGGCAAACATTGGGGCGGTGGATGGCCGAAATTGCTGTCACTGCCTTACAGCTTCGCGTTTGTCCTTGATCAGGCGGCACTGATCGGCGTGAAACTGTCTCATTTTTCCTACGACAGCAATGTACTCGGCGCCGTCGAAGCGCGGGAAAAGTTTGACCTTCACAAGAACATCGTTATCCGGGAGGATTCGGAATCCGCCCGACATTGGCGTCTTACGCACCGGGAGTTCGCGCGTGTCTGGCGATCCGACCCATTGTCCAATATCTTTTGTTCGCCCGAGGATTGTCGAGCAGACATAGACGGAATCAAATGCCTCAATTCCATACCGTTCAATTGCATACCCATAGGAACACTTGGCAACAAAGCGCGCAAATATGTCTGGATCGCAGTCTGGAGTGCATACCTCGTCAACCCCAAGCCGCTTTGCGAGGTCCTCTCTTTGTTCAACTAGGACAAACTGATCTTTCGAAATGCACTCGATATCGCCCACGATGGCTCGCCCATCAAGACTCGCCGGAGGCCTGAAAATTGGCAACTCGATAATCTTCAAGGCATCTATGAGCGGGACTTCTCGAACGGTTTTGGTGCCGCCCTGAATAACAGTGAGTGGATAGAGATCGCTAGTTCCTTTTTTGTGCCTCGTGCGATAACCCATTTCCGCCCGAGCCGCACCCCACATACGTCGAAGTACATATTCCTCGATTCTTGAAGTTACTTTGCTGCATTCGGAGCAACTCGCGGCAAGCAGCGTAATAAGCCCATTGAGCGCAAACGGAGAGACGTGTTCTTCCGTCAATTTCCCTCGGGTCTCGCCACAATAAATGCAACGTCCAACGTAGGTCGATTCTTTCGTTGTGACAACCCGCACAGTTGAAGCCTCCCGCTGCCACTATCAATTCTAAGGGTTCTGAGATTTAGAGGTCTTGCACAAGAAAATCGATTCTGCGCAAAAGCGACTGCCTGCGCAATAATTAGCTGTTTAGTAGCGTTATTGTGAAAAGCTGAACGGCCACTCAATGCCCGTGTCGACGGGGCGACTTAGCTATCCTCTTCCTCGCCGGGAACGATTTGAGACGGGTACATTCCGTAGACGATATAGCCCAGAGACTTGCCGTAATCGATCGCTGCCTTCTTGTTGGGGAAAGGGCCGTGCCCAAAGTCTTTCGCGCGACCATCCACAAGGATCCACGTGCTGTCAGGGGTCAGAGCTTCCACTCCACCGGCAGGAAGGTTCGTGAGATCGCAACGTTGGTAATAAGCACCCGTCTTCATATAGCCCCGTTTCTTTGACTCCTACCCTTCAGTTCCTCAGTCAATCGCCTTTGACGTCAGAGCTCCCCGCGCTTTCAGGCGACAGCGATTTGCTCGGCCGCTTGCGCGCTGTTTGGCGTAAGGGCTCATTGCTTCGCCAGACGCCTTGAGTCTGAAATCGAGGGAACAAGTTTGATACTAGTAGAAGGCAGCTTCTGTATGCTTTCCGCCTCAACAATGTCGAGCGAAAATCGATGCTTCAGCTTCATGCCGGCTGCGCTCAGAATGGTTCGTAAGGAGCGCGCTGTCCTGCCCTGCTTGCCAACGAGCTTCCCGACATCTCTCGGGTCAACCTGCAGAAGCAGGACTGAATGCCCCTGCTCTGGGGTGACCACGACCGAAACCCGATCCGGGTAGTCCACGAGGGCACGGCCGATTGCCGCGACCAAATTGGGGATAGATTCTGCTGTCTCTGGGACTTCGTGCGCTACTGGATTCATCACACAACTCCTGCCACTCAGCAAATTGGGCAAGGCTGTCGTTCGCGGTGCGCCCCCGCAAACAAGCCCTTAAACCCTGGGTCGGGGAGTTGGAAAACCGAAGTGAATACGGTTCCTGTGACCTTTAGCCAGGGGCCTGGACATACGTCACAAGCTCCCCGACCAGTAAAGTCAAGGGATCGACAGCGCCGATATGGTCGGCGCAGCACCAATTCACTTAGAGGTTTCCACACCTCAGAGCGGCGCGTACCGCCCTGCTTCATCATAGCAACACCTTGAAACAAACTGGAACCCCATTGACAACGCCGCCCTGGCATCGGAGAATCAAAACTCCGTAGGCGAACAAAAGGCGAATTATTTCGATGAGCACAGCAGCGCAACTTCGAGTCCAGTTGGAGACCGCACTTGCGGAACGTATTCCCCGCGCGCTCACGCTCAAATCTCATCCGCAGAGGGAATCTATCCTGTGTGGATTCAGTGAAATAGATAGCTTGCGGGCCTTCCCGCGAGGTTCGCTGGTCGAGCTGTGCGGACCTGTCTCCAGCGGGCGGGCCAGCCTCCTGCAGGGGCTCCTAGCGAATGCCACGGCGAACGGCGATGCTGCAGTGCTGCTCGATCCGATGGACAGTTTCGATCCTGTCTCGGCGATGCAGAACGGGGTCTACCTCAAGAATCTGCTGTGGGTGCGACCGGGGCCACCGAAGAAGCACAAGGGCGCGGAAGTCGGCCGACTCGATCAAATGATCATGGCTGCGAACCTCTTGTTGCAGAGCGGAGGATTCGGACTAGCGATCCTGGATTTCGCCGACGTGCCAGCCAAGGAAGCCCGACAGATCCCGCTCACAACCTGGTTCGGCCTGCGCCGCTCTGTAGAAAACACTCGCACTGTGCTTGTGGCTTCCTCCCAACTGCCGAACGCCGGCAGCAGCGCCTCAATCACCGTGGAGCTTGCGCAGGCAAGGCTAGATCTGGCCGAGACGAAAGCGAAAACCTCAACGTCCCACGTCGACGGAGACCGCCTGATCCATTCCATCGAATTCCGCGTGGAGGTCACTCGCGCGCAGCATCGGAAGCCACCTCAATCCACTCATTCCGGAGCCCTGTTTGCAACAACACTCCAGGGGTATTGCTAGGAGTGGCCTGTGTTCGGTTGTATCCATATTCCGAATTTCGTCTGCCAGGCCGTTCTCAGGCTTGAGCCGGAGCTTCGCGCTCTAGCCGTTGTCGTCGTCGAAGGAGTTCCTCCGTTCGTCCATGTGACAGCACTGAATGGAAAAGCTCGCAAGGCGGGCCTCTTCGATGGCATGACCAAGACCGAGGCTGAGGGCTATAAGGATGTCGTCTTTCGCGACCGTTCGCCGGCTCTCGAGACATCGGCCCACGCGGCGCTTCTGGATTGCGCGCAGAGGTTCTCCCCCCACATTGAGGAAGTCCAGCTCGACACCGTAATCCTCGATTTGAGTGGCCTACGCAAACTGCTAGGCACGCCAATGGAAATCGCGCGCGGCATTCGCGAACAAGCCCGCGTTGTGTCTCTTCACGCGAGAATCGGTATCGCCGCCAACGTGGACACGGCGCTATTTGCCGCCCGCGGAACCCGAGGGATTCTTGTCGTTCCCGATGGAGAGGAATCGCAAACTCTTCGAGACTTTCCTCTTGCGCTTCTCAATCTGAACGCAGCAACGGCAGAGACGTTTCGCAGGTGGGGAATTCATCGTTTCGGCCAACTCTGCGATCTTCCAACCTTGCCCCTGGAGGAAAGGCTGGGACAGGAGGGTTTGCGCTTGCAACTCGTGGCGCGAGGGCAGTCGCCCCGTGTGCTCTCGCCTACTTCGCGACCGCGAGAGTTTGTCGAGACGATGGAACTCGACCATGCCGTAAGCGATATCGAGTCGCTTGCCTTTGTCATTCGGGTGTTGCTCGATCAGCTCTGCACCAGGCTCCTCTCCCGGGCTCTCGCCGCGGCCGAGCTGCAGATCACGCTGACTCTGAACTTGTCTCACGAAGACGCAGTCGCCTCGACCAGGATATTTACGCGATCCATCAAGCTTCCGATTCCTAGCACCAACGCGAAGCTTCTCCTCAAATTGATCCAACTCGATCTTGGCGCCCATCCACCAGGAGCGGAGGTCCAAAAACTGCGGCTGGAGGCAGAAGCGGTGCGACCGCAGCACCTGCAGGAGGGCATGTTTGTTCCGCAGGGCCCGGAGCCCCAGCAGCCGCAGGTCACGTTGGCCCGCTTACGCAAGATCGTCGGCGAGGATAGAGCCGGCTCTCCGGAGATCATCGAACAACACACGACCCAGACCTTTCGGATGGTGCACTTCACGCCGGATACGCGCGGAAAGACGGGCTCAAAGCAAACGGTGAAGAAGTCCGCATTGCGTGTCTATCGTCCACCTTGTCCCGCACAGGTTCGGACCGACCACGGCGCGCCGTCCTTTGTTCAATTCGAAAATCAGCGGTACCGGGTAGGAAATGCAGCCGGCCCGTGGCGGCGATCAGGACAATGGTGGACCGAGCATCGCTGGGGACGCGATGAATGGGACCTGGTGTTGACGAAAGACGATGTGGAACGCCTGGTCGTGAAGGCTTACCGGAACCTTGTGAACGGCGCGTGGTTTATCGAAGGGCAGTATGACTATGTATGCAGAGATGCATTGCCGGTCGGCCTTCAGCTTTCTCGAAGCTGCCTCCTTACCGGAGACGCTGGCTGAAACCTGCGCGGAGAAGGCCATACCAGCGCTGGCTCTCCTTGATCGCGACGGTGTCTATGGCTCGCCCCGTATGCACTTCGCGGCAAAGCAGCTGGGGATCAAGGCTCACGTCGGCGCTGAGGTAACGCTCGAAGACTCGCTCTTCGGTGTAGCCAATCGCTGCCGCTATCCGCTGATAGCCGAAACCAAGCAGGGGTATCAGAACCTCTGCCGGCTCATTACCCGGTACAAGCTGCGAGAACGAGAGAAAGGCGAGGGGGCGGCCACTCTTACCGAATTGGAAGAGCATGCGTCCGGTTTGATTTGTCTCACGGGTGGCCTAGAAGGACCGCTGGCCGAAGCTCTGATGCGTGGCGGCTATGACGAAGGCGTCCGGGCGGTAGAACGGATCGTTCAGACCTTCGGTCCACGCAATGTCTATGTCGAACTCCAGCGGCATCGCAATCGCGAGCAGGAGGCCCGCAACAAGGCCGCGATCTTCATTGCGCATACGTTTCGCCTGCCATTATTGGCAACCAACGGCGTGACCTACGCCACACCTATTGAGCGTGAGATCCAGGATGTGATGACCGCCATCCGGATGCACACCACACTCGAAGGCGCCGGGCTTGCTCTGCAGGGCAATGCCGAACGTCACTTCCGCACAGCAGCGGAGATGGAAAGACTTTTTGCCGATCTGCCGGAAGCGGTTCACAACTCGGGCGACCTCTCTGCTCGGCTGGCATTTGAGCTCGACGCGCTCGGCTACGAATTTCCTCGATATCCTGTAGGCGCCGGCGAGACGATGAATTCCTTTCTGCGCGAACGCGCCTTGGAAGGTCTGGGCAGACGCTACGGAATCCAGAGCTGCGAGATCCAGCAACGGGCGCGTGCGCAAGTCGAGAAAGAGCTGGCGATGATCGAAAAGCTCGAACTCGCGGGCTATTTCCTGATCGTCTGGGACCTGATTCAGTTTTGTGCCAAGGAGAAGATTCTTGTGCAGGGCCGCGGCAGCGCCGCCAATAGCGTGGTCTGCTACTCGCTTGGGATCACGGCGGTTGATCCAATCCGCCTCAATCTGCTCTTTGAACGATTCTTGAGCGAGGAGAGGGGCGAATGGCCGGACATCGACCTCGACCTGCCAAGCGGCAATCAGCGCGAACGAGTCATTCAATACCTGTACCGGAAGTATGGCGCGGAAGGCGCCGCGATGACCGCCAATGTCATCACGTACCGGGACAAGTCTGCCGCAAAAGAGGCTGGCAAGGTCCTTGGCCTCGATAGCGATACGCTGTCAAGAATCTCATCCGGGGTAGGTTCCTTCGAATGGCGAGGAGCCAGCGATTCGATGCAATCGTACATTGCGCACGCGGGCCTCGATCCCTCAAATTCCAAGATCGCAAAGTTTCTTGAGCTGACCCTGCGCAAGCAGGACCTGCCACGTAACCTGGGGCAGCACAGCGGCGGAATGGTTGTGTGCCAACACCTGCTCAGTTCCGTTGTGCCGCTCGAACCTGCCACTATGCCTGGGCGCGTCGTCCTTCAGTGGGACAAGGACGACTGTGCGGATTTAGGCATAGTCAAGATCGATCTGCTCGGCCTTGGAATGATGGCGGTGCTTGAGGATTGCCTCGCGCTGATTGCTCTGCATTACGGCATCGTGATCGACCTCGGGCAACTGCCGGCGGATGACGCGGCCGTCTACGCCGCCATCTGCAAAGGCGATGTCATCGGTGATTTTCAGATCGAAAGCCGCGCACAGCTCTCTGCGCTGCTGCGCACCAAGCCGAAATGTTTCTTCGACCTGGTCGTCCAGGTAGCTCTCATCCGGCCCGGCCCGATCGTTGGCGAGATGGTGAATCCCTACATCCAGCGGCGTCTCGGCCGACAGCCCATCCGCTATCCGCATCCGGATCTGGAACCTGTACTCAGAGAGACGCTTGGAGTGCCTCTTTTCCAAGAGCAGGTGCTGCAGATCGCCATGATCATGGGCGGACTTACCGGAGGCCAGGCCGAACAGTTGCGGCGCGCCATGGGGAGTAAGCGAGCGGAGAAGAAGATCCACGCGATGGAAGCATTGCTTCGCGAGGGAATGAACCGGAAGGGTGTCGATGAGGCCGCGCAGAAGGAGGTACTGGATATGATCGCCTCGTCGGCGAAGTTTCAGTTCCCGAAGAGCCATGCGGCCAGCTTCGCTCTTCTCGCTTATGCGAGCGCCTACCTGCGCCACTATTACCGTGCCGCCTTCACGGTTGCTTTGCTGAATAACCAACCGATGGGCTTCTATGCGCCCGACACCATCGTCCGGGACGGGCAGCGTCATGGCCTGAAGGTACGCGCCATCGACGTCAACCAGTCCGATTGGCTTTGCACCGTCCAGGCTTCGGAAGGAACCCCGGCCGAACGAGTTGTGCGCATGGGCCTGCGCTATGTCCGGGGTCTCCGTGAGAGTTCAGGGCAAGCGCTTGTCCGGGAACGCGGGCGTGCCCCCTTTTCTTCGGTTCAGGATCTCGTCGAGCGGATTCCCGAGTTGCATCGCGATGAAGTAAAGGCCCTGGCACAAGTAGGAGCTCTGAACTGGCTCTACGAGTCGCCAAACCAGCGGCATCGGCGCGCAGCGATGTGGGACGCGGAGCGAGCCTTACGACCGGCAGGTCCGCTCTTCGAGGGTCTGGACCAAGAGGAAAGGGAGTCGCCTCTGGCGCGCATGACCGATGAGGAACGGATCGTCGCGGACTATGAGGGAACCGGGCTCACCGTTGGACCACACCTGTTGCACTATCATCGCCTCGACCTGGACAGCCTTGGCATCACCCGGGCGGCTGATCTTGAGAGGATGCGCGACGGTTGCTGGGTCCGTCTTGCCGGAGTCGTGATTGTTCGGCAAAGACCCGGGACCGCCAAGGGCTTCATCTTTATGGCCTTCGAAGATGAGACTGGAACTGCAAACGCAATTTTCAAGCCTGACTTTTACGATACGCATCACGCCGAAATCACGCGCGGCAGAGTGCTGTTGGTTGAAGGACAGCTGCAGAACATGGACGACGCAATCTCAGTCAAAGTCCGTGTACTGAAGGAACTGCACCTCTCGGAGATGAAGGCGGCCTCGCACGATTTCCATTGAGGTGTGAGACCAAATATATGCGTACCCTCTCCGAGGCGCGGTCGGACGAACCAACCGTGCAAGTGACGCTTGCACAATTGCGCTAGCACCACCACATCGCCTTCGTGGGTCCAGGTCAGTTCGTGACGCAGGTGCGTCACGAATTGGAAATGCCTGATCAAGCAGCCAGATACGACTCACGAATTGAGCTGGACCCACGAAGGCATACTCTCGTGATCGAAAGCGCCTGGTAACCGGCGACGGAGTTGTTTATTCCGGCGCGTTCTGAAGGTAGAACTCGGGGAGCTTGGCCTGAAGCAATTTCTTATCCGGCAGTTGTGTCTGGTACTCGGCAATCAGCGCCGGAGACAGAGTGCGGCTGAGCGCATACTCCACCACCTCGTCATCCTTGCTGGCGCACAGCAGCACCCCAATCGACGGCGGCTCATGAGGTTTCCGCACGTCGCGGTCCAGGGCTTCCAAATAGAAGTCGAGCTTGCCCATACTCCGGCTTGAAGCCGTCTACCTTGAGTTCGACTGCCATCAGGGCGTTCAAGCCTCGGTGGAAGAACAACAAGTCGAGCGCAAATTCCTGTCCACCAACCTGTAGGGGATACTCGGATCCGATATAGCAGAAGTCTCGCCCCAGCTCGATCAAGGAGTTCCTGAGCTTGTCCAGGAGACCCAGATGCAGGTCGGCTTCCGAATGGGTCGCCGGCAAGCCGAGAGATTCCACAGTGTACGCATCCCGAAAGACCCCCATGGCTTCGGGATACATTTGTGTCACCACCGGCGACACTTTTGATGGACTGAGCACTGGCCTAGCCCCGTGGTCACCGATCGGCTTGCGGGTCCCTCGTCCAATATGCGCCGAATCAACAAGCGACGTCAGCCTCTCAGACGATGGATCTTGTCAGGCAAGCTGGATTCCGTGCAGACGTAGGCCTTCCAGCAGGTCTGGGTCGTCGGTCGAGAACTCCGTCGACGTGGCATGTTCAAGAGGAAAGGGCTCAAAGATCGCCCAGTTCTCAAGCGTCTGCCCATATTGGGAGCGATAGAAGACACCAGCGAAGCTCAGGAGGTAGGCTTCCCGCGACGCAAGTTGCGTGAGTCTCCGAGGTTCGGCTCTTTCAAGCGAACTGAGATCAATGTCTTTCATCCCGAGTCGCAGAGCTTCCCCAGCCAGCGTTCTTCGGAGTCTACTCACCCAGGCGACTCCGTAAATATCAGCGAAGACTCCATCGATTTCGGCGCTTCCCATCGTCCGCGCGTCCACCCAATCGCGTGGGAGCGTCCCGAGAGGAACGAAGTCATCTTCTCCCTCGATTGCCTCCAGGTCTGCCAAGAGCGATAGGTCCGGCCTGAAGCGAGCCAGCGTCTCGACAAAGCATGCGAGACGTTGGGAAGAAGCGTAGAGGACCCGGTAGTAACCATTCGGATCGTCGAACCGGTTCCCGAATGTGCCATCACTATGTGCGAGAAACCATTCCGGAGGCTGCCATGCGTTCGGTCGTCAGCCGAGACGATATACCGGCTCGGTTGGCCGGCGCTCTTCAAGCTCCATGCTTCTATCCTCCGGCTAAAAAGGCGCGTGCAGCGCTCAAAATCGCAGGCGCGACAGCGTCGATGTCATTCTCGCGGAGAAGTCGTAGCGGGACGCGGTCACCCAGTTCCGGATTTACGCCAGTCAGCCAGGCCTGAACGACCGCGGGCGAATCATGGTCACTCAGCGTGCGTACGACCTGAAAGGCAAACCGCAGACGCGCTTCGGCATCGCCATAGATCTCGCCCCCGGCGATCCAGCGGTTCACAGCGCGAACGTCTTTGACTCCTCCGATATAGGCGGTGAGCTTACGTCCAACAATCTCGACCAGCTTCTCAACGACAGTAGCCGCCGGAAGCCGGAGCGCCTCACGGTGGGCGAATAGATCTGGCCTTGGAAGAGATGCGGTGGGCATGGCAAACCTCCTAGTGAACCCTGTTAGGTCCAGTATCTCACATTCACACCTAAATACCGCTTAAATAGCGTATCCATAGCACATCTTTCCCGCTTTGGGTGCAGATCGGCAGTTGTCCCGTCAAGGGGTGAGACAATTCCGCCACTCCGGATCTCTCGTCTAACTGACTCAATATGAATAGGTTAGTGCATCGACGAAGCTCGGGCTCCGTTCTTGCAACGCACGGTGCCCGTTCCGATACCGCCCAATTGCTCCAACGTTCTCTCCCAGATAGAAGCACTTCAGAGCTGCCCAACAATCCGCAATTCCTATACCAAGAAAGGTCAAGCTATGCCCAAGTCAACTGTGCCATCCGGCCGTTCCGGGGGAGCATTCACCATAACGGAGGTACAAGGGAAGGTGGTCGACTCCATCAAGGTCTACCAGATGGAGGACGCGCTGAACCTCGATATCGATTTCAACGACAACACGACACTCGAGGTCATTGCGCGGGTCGGATTCCGAGCGTCAGCCAATCTGCTTGAGTTCAAAGGCGGGAATTCCGCTGTTCTCAAGAAGATTCGGCCGGCCAGCGTTTCGAAAAGAGGTGGAGTCTCGTTCTAAGAAGGCGGCTTGGGCGCTGGTCGCAGTAGGTCGCATGGCGTCACGTTTAGAGACTTCGCTATCGCCTCCAGATTCCTTAATCCCAGTTCTCTCTGACCACGCTCCACTTCACTAATGTGATTCTTACCAATGGCTGCCTGTTCGGCCAGATCTATTTGTCTCCATCCGCGTTGTTTGCGAATTTCCCGGATTCTTCGCCCAACGCGAACGCAAATATCTGTTGCCATTCTTCTAGCATCGCGATATTCTCAATTCCATAATCCCTGTATGCAGGGATTATGGAATATTTCTGCGTGCTGGAGGTACCCCCTGTCGATATTTCGCAGAGGGCAGCTTTGGCCAGGACAGAGGGTGAGGAGGCAAGCAAAACCGAAGAAGGAGAGTCTCGGCCAGAGACTAAGGTATTGTGTCTAGCAACCTGGATGGTCTTTCCGACAGAGCGTGAGCAAGCTTCACGATACTGATCACGCCGGCATTCTTCTGGCCTCGTTCAATCGAGCCGACGTAGTTGCGGTGCAGTTTCGCTAGCTCGGCAAGCTTCTCTTGAGACAGCCCCTTCGCGAGTCGCAGATCTCGGACACGTTCGCCGAGCAGTCTTCTTGGATCGCGATTGGCCACTGTTCCATGATCGAAATGATGACTACTATCGGTCTACACACGATCGGTGTCATTGCATGTCTCCACCTGAGATGGAATTTGAGCTAATTCGGCGTTTCGACGACGTGGGCAGACGGCAACTCGACGATGAACCTGCTCCCCTCGCCTGGGTTAGGCTCAGCATAAATCCGACCGCCGTGCAGGACGATGATCCGGCTCACGAGTGCGAGGCCAAGACCGCGGCCATCCAAAACACTTCTCTCTCCTGGTCCGGTCCCAAACTTCGGTTCAAAAAGCCATTGCCGAACGCTCTCTGGAAGCCCCGGGCCGGAGTCCGAAATCGCCAATCGCAGGATATTTCCATCCTGATTGGCTTCAATTCCCACGAATCCATATTGAGGCGTGTACTCGATCGCATTTCTAACCAGGTTCTGCAATGTCCTTGCCAAGAGATCCATATCGCCATTTATCTGAAGGTCTGCAAGTAGCGGGCGGTAGTCCAGCTCGACCTCTTTTTCGTCGGCCTCAATCTTCAAGCGGGGGAGGACTCTTTGGATGAGGTCCTCCACTCTCAACAACGAGAAGGTCGGGCGAAGATCATCCAGCGCCAGATGGCCTGCCATGGCACTGCACAGCCTGAGGGAATCATCGAGTTCCTTCCGTATCGCCTGGCTGATCCTGTTCAACTCCTCACGGTCAGGAACCTCGTCGGCAGGCGAGAGGGATTCGATAGGGTGCAGCAGCTTGCTGATTCGGCCGAGCGGAGCTTTCAGGTCGTGCAGGTTGTATGAGAACCATTCATGTGTGGGAGATGTGAACAGGCGGGTCTTGTCCATGGGCAGATCCTCAGTGCCAAGCTCTACGTTGAACAATGGATTTACGGGATCGACGGTGGCGGAGTCCAATCCCAAGCCAAAATCGTACTCCTCCAAAGAGCCTGCAGCCGAAACGATTACCAGATGTTACTACCATGTGGCCCGACAGAGTACGATCGGATTTTCGTCGGCCCCCAAACTAAACCACAACGTAAAAGCGGGTCAATTTCCTTTGGATAGTGCGTAAGAAATCGTTAAAGTTTCACCTTTTCGGCCTAATCTTCAGAAAAAGGGAGGCACGACATGACTACAATAGTGTTCATAAGCCAGATTCGTTGTTGCCTTTCTTGCATTGCTATCCCAGGTGGCATTGGACAATCATGAAATCGATTCTTTTCGTCGATGACGATGCGCAGTGGTGTGCCAGCATCCAGAAGCAGTTGAAGAGATTCGGCTACGAAGTCGAGACTGTATCCTGCATAGAGGCCGCCTATCAGAGGGTTCGGGAGAATGTCTTCTCGCTCATCCTCGTAGATTTGATGCTTGGCGAGGAAGACGGCACCACACTTGTGTGCCAATTGCGCGCTGGAGGGGTCAACACCCCTATCGCCATGTACAGCGTGCATGACAGCGAGATATACGAAACATCCGCTCTCCGCCTTGGGGCTGATGAATACATCCTCAAAACCGTTTCCATTTCTCGTCTTGCCGCGCGTATCCATGCAAATCTCGCCCGGGAAGAGCGCCGGGCGGGACATAAACCGAGCATGCAGCGTCGCGTTGCAGTCGGGCGTTTTGTCCTTGACCGGCAAGCCCACGTCCTTGAATCCGAGGGCAAGATCGTAAAGCTGACGGAGAAAGAGACGATGCTGATCGACTTGCTGTCCCACGATCCCAAGCGGACGTTTCCCTTCAAGGAACTAATGGACAAGATCTGGGGTCCGAAGGACCTCCGAAAGTCCGAAGCGGCGCTACACGCGATGATCAAGCGTCTTCGTCAGAAATTAGACAAAGAAGTAGCAGCGAAAGAGCTGATTGAGAACAACCATGGACGTGGATTCCGCCTCAGCGAACTCGCCATGGCGCAGCCAGTCCTTAAGCCCTCCGGAGCCAAATAGATATTTCTCAACTTCGCCCGAGTCCGGCAGCACGATGCTCCAGAAGTGAGCAGACGGACGACCTCCGACGTTCGTGACCAGGTCCAGGAATAACGGATTAGCTTCGCGTGTGAGAACCCCACGCAGGCAATCAAGGCGGCACCTGTCTCAGTACCCAAAATTTCGAGGCACCTTTTGCCTCGGCTAGAGACGCCACTTGTCTTCACTTTGGCCTGTCTTGGTCCAGTTTTGTCTCCACACGCTTCGGCTTAACCGCGGCAGGCCCTCCCCCGTCGTGGCGTCGATCTCAGTACAAGGAGAAATTGATCAGCGTGATCTTGCGGGCCCCATTCTCGAAACCCAAGTCCCATGAGGACCTCTTTCTCGAGCACCACGGCTGGCTCGTCAAACGGGCTATCCAGATTACTCAGGGAAGGCGCGACGAAGCCGACGATCTCGTTCAAGATTTGTACATCCAATTGGTTCATACACGACCGGACCTCGATTTTGGAGACGACGAGCATGTCCGTGGCTATCTCTTCAAGATGATGAGGAACCTGAGTGTCTCGAATGCGCGACGCACTGGACGCGACGCGCTGTCGAACCTCCTGGTCGTAGATTATGAGTCAGCAGAGTTCGCGCTTGCCAGCGTCGATCGCAGCAACCTTGTTCAGGTTCGAAGTGCGTTGGCCCGTGTGTGCGACTACACCTGCTCTCGCATGTACACGTCTCGCTCTGCAAGCGTCCTGGCCCTGCGATTCTTTCTCGGCTACTACCCTTCCGAGATTGTTCGCATTCTCCAGACGACGCCGGTGGCGGTCGATAAGCTCCTTCAAGCGGCTCGCCTCGAAGTGCGACTCCTCCTTGAGCGGCCGGGAAAGTTGCGCTTCCTCGGCCAGGAGATTCCTCTCACTCCTATCTCGACCATCCTTCTTCCCGAAGCCCCTATCGCCTTGTTCGCCAAACTGAGAGCTCGCATCTTCGCCAACGTGAGGGGAGACTGCCTTGCGGAAAGCTCCATTCACGAGCGCTATGAGCATGACGGTCCGGGTTTAGAAACCTGCGAACTCGCGCACGTCACGAGCTGCGCCTCGTGCCTCAACCTGATCAGTCAGACGCTCGGAATGGCAGACCCTTCAGACCGCTTCCCAACGGACAAGGACGACCGACAAAATGGCGGAAACGAACCTCCTGCCTCGTCGGACGATGGTCCCGATACTCTGGTGCTCAAAAAGAAAGATCGTCAGGTTTACGAGCATTCTCCGGCGAAGCTGCAGTTCGCGGTAGACGGCGAAATCCGGGTTGCCCATCGCATTGCCGCGGCCCGGAATGAACTGCAGGTCAAGCTTGATCCTCTCGCGATACCGGCTTTTCTCGAAGTCATCAGCGAACAAGGGGTCCGCCTGGTGTATTTGCAGGTTGAGGAATCCCAGTTGGCCGAGGTTAAGCCATGTATGGCGCGAGCCGAATTCAGCAACGGCCGATTCATTGAGCTGAAACTCAGCTTCGTAAGCGGCGAACTGATCGCGACAGCCCTGTACTATGACCCGCTGAAAGAAGACCTGCTCGAAGCGAGCGAGATCCCGTTCTTAACACCTACAAGCGAAGAGATCCTTGCTTGGTCCAATAATCCTCAGTCTGCGCCGGTGCGGTCAGGGAGCCGGAGCCGCCTTAGCGATTTTATTCATGCCTGCTTCCCGTTCCTGGACTCCCTATGGCCACTAGGAATCGCGGCAACAACGGCCGGCATCGTCCTCCTCATTGGCTTTGGCCTCTGGATCAAGAAATCGGCGCCCCCGACGTCCCCGAACGCAAGTGCATTGATCGAGAAGGCGCAGCAGCTCGAGGCAGACAAAATGGCCGGCGGTGCGGCCATTCACAGCACCTTCTCGTTGGAGACAAGATCACAGGATGGGAAGGTCCTCGCCACTCAGACCATTGATAGCTGGAGGAGTCTACAACCACATCGTTCAGCGTTACGTCTGTTGGACGCGAAAGGCCGAATTGTCGCAGCGGAGTGGAAGGACGCCAAAGGAGGCACCACCACCTTCCCCAAAAAAGTTCAACCCCCAGCCGGGAAAACGGCACACACCGAACCGCCCTCCAATTCTGACGAGCCCTGGCGGACCATCGCCGAAGGCGTGACGAGCGGCTCACTCGCCGCTCTCCGCGACAAACTCGGTGTTCACCAGGAAAGTGACGGAGCCGACCTTCACTACGACGCGACCGATAGCGCGCAGTCCTCTGGCCTAGTCAAGGCGGATTGGGTGCTCAACGCCGGTTCAGGCCAACCGGTTCGCGGCGACCTTCTATTAAGGGAGAACGGGAGCGACCGAGAGTACCGCTTCCGAGAGCTGACCTACGACGTCGTGCCCGCTTCTGCCGTTATGGATCAAGACTTCACCCCAGACGTAGACCTTCGAGCCTCACGAGCCGCATTGATCCCAGGCGGAGGAGAACCGAATACAGCGCATGTAGTCATTGCAGCACTCAAGCTCGTGGACCAACTTACCTACGAGTATGGTGATCTGCTCGATGTGACTCGAACTGACGACGGAAAGGTTGAGATAACCGGCGTTCTCCCGTCCAGGGGAGCCGTAGCCGTCGTAAAGCAGGAAGCCGATGCGTTGGTCGCCACGGGGCAACTGTCCGTCAATCTCCACTCAAGGGACGAGACTCCGGACGCCGCACAGAAGGCTTCGGCCATTTCGATGACTTCTGTGCCAGTCACTCTTGACCATGCAAAGATTCCCATGGATGCGGAGTTGCGGGCAGCCTTCACAGACATGGGACTGACCGGCGAAGAGTTGGAATCCAGAATCCTTGCGTCCGCTCAGGACGGCATCTCACATGGAACCCAGGCGCAGCGCGCGGCGTTCAGACTACATCAGATTATTGCGTCCGACGTCAGTCCGGACGAGCTTCGACGATTATCAGAGTCTGACCGAGACATATGGTTAGGCCTGCTGAACCGCCAGGTGAAGGTTGTTAGAGAAGAACTCGCCAAGGTTAGTGTTTCGCTCTCCCCGAGCGCTTCAAACACTGATAAGGAACCCTCGCCCACCGCACCGCACGGAGCGGATCTGATCGCAAGCCCGGAAGAACTTGGTGTTGCCGCAGCGGAGCTAGACACCGATTGCAGCAAGCTTTCCCCGCTCCTTACCGACAACCTCGCTATATCCGCCTCGGCCATCCCGCAGCGGTTTAGCACAAACGACCTAATGGATCTGCTGTCACAGTCCCGAACATTGGGAGCGCGTATCAGTCGAACTCTGGCCGCCCTCTCCAACAACAAACAACCAGCCGAGCAGTAACCGAACAACAATACATCCGGCCAATGGCCGCTTCTCTGAGGGAGAGATATGCCAATGCTTCGCATTGCTTTACCTGTACGTGTCCCTGTTTATGTGCTGCTGGTGATCTGGATGTGTTTCTTCAGCTCTCATGCCTCCGCAGCCGGCCCGAACTCGGCCACTCTCAACGTGACAGTTGTCGACAAATCCCACGCATACGTACCAGATGCTCTTTCCGTTGTCGTCAACGCTGCAACAGGCGTGAAACAGGAATCCCGTAGCGATAAGAATGGGACCGCGACCTTTCCATTCCTCCCGCCGGGCAGGTACACAGTCCTGGTTCACAAGGACGGTTTTGCAAACGTCGCCGTAGACAATGTTCTTCTGAACGTCGGAGATGATAAAACTCTCGAACTTACGCTGCAGATTGGGACTACGTCGGAGACTATATCGGTCGACGGAAACCAGTCATATATCAATACGACAGACGGATCAATCAGCACAGTTATCGACCGAAAGTTCGTTGAAAATATCCCGTTAAACGGTCGGAGCTTTCAGGACCTGATCTCCATGACACCCGGCGTCGTAACGCAGAGCCCGCAGGCAGGAACCGCTGTTGCGTCGAGTGGCGATTTCAGCGTTAATGGCCAACGGACCGAATCTAACTACTACATGATTGACGGGGTGGCGGGGAATACTCTGTCCGGAAACGGATATGGAAGCACGGGGGCCGGCGTTAGCGGAGCGCTTGCCTCTGCCACCGCCTTGGGCACAACCCAAAGCCTCATCTCCGTTGACGCATTGCAGGAATTTAGAATCCAAAGTTCTACGTATTCCGCAGAATATGGCCGAAGTCCCGGCGGGCAGATTTCCTTGGCTACGCGGTCCGGTACCAACGATTTTCACGGTAGCGCATTCGACTACCTGCGCAACAACTTCTTCGACGCCAACGACTGGTTCAATGACCACTACGGAAAACCGATCTCCGCTCTTCGGCAAAATGATTTCGGCGGGACAGTCGGAGGCCCAATAAGTATTCCTCGCGTGTACAACGGCAACAACAGGACATTCTTCTTCGCGTCGTATGAGGGCCTCCGCCTTACGCAGCCGCAGGCGGCGTCCATACAGTATGTTCCTGACTCATACTTGAGGCAAGGCGCCCCAGTGGCACTTCAATCGATCCTGAATGGCTTTCCGATTCAAAATGGTCTGGACTATGGCACATCTACAAGTCCAAGCCTGGCGCAATTTATTCAGTCCTATTCATTGCCTAGCACGATTGATTCCACGAGTATTCGAGCAGACCACCAAGTCAACTCGCACCTGTCGCTTTTCTTTCGATATGGCGATACTCCGAGTTCAACTAGTTCACGGGCGCTATCTAGCCTCTCAACCACCTCAATTAACACACAGACCTACACGCTTGGTGCGACGAGTGCCTTTTCGAGCAAGATCAATAATGAATTTCGGCTTGGATACACCCGCGCCGATTCTCTTCATAATGGCTCGATCGATTCCTTCGGCGGAGCTAAGCCTGTCGATCTAATTTCTTCGATGGCCCAAGGATCACATTCAAGTTCCGAGCCATATTTCCTAATGAGTTTTGCCGGAATCGGAAGCACAGATCTGTTCTACTCACAGAACACGAGCAACCGCGGACGGCAGTGGAACCTCGTCGACTCCTTTAGCACTTCCGCCGGTCAACATCAGGTTAAATTTGGTGTTGACTACAGACGAATAGAGTCCCCTCTAAATGCGGCATCGCCTATCGTGGAGGCGCTTTATTTCACTCCAACAAGCATTCTCTCGAATAGCGCGTTGGAGACAATAGCAACAAACGTATTGCAAGTGACGCCGATTTTCAATGAAACGGCTCTTTTTGTCCAAGACGAGTGGAAGGCTGCACACAACCTCAACCTATCGGTGGGCGTCCGCTGGGAAGTGGACCCTCCTCCAACCGAGGCGCACGGTCACGACGCCTACACCGTGTTAGGAAGCATTAGCGATCCACAGAGTCTCCAACTCGCACCAGAAGGGACGCCTCTTTGGAAGACCGCGTGGTACAGCTTTGCGCCTCGACTTGGGATCGCATGGAGTGCCAATGAAACGCCAGAGTGGGAGACTGTGGTTCGTTCGGGACTGGGCGTATTTTTCGATACAAATGACCAGAACGCGGCTCAAGCCTATAACGGCCCAGGAACGCTTAAAACGCAATACCTCTACGGAAATGCGCTACCACTGCTGAAGGATCAAGTCGATTTCCCAATTGCGTTGTCAACTCCCTATACAGGTGTCTACGCATCCCCAACGCACTTGCAGCTCCCCTATACCCTTCAGTGGAACGTCAGTCTTCAGCAAGCGTTGGGCCGCACTCACACCGCTACCATCTCCTACGTCGGTGCGAATGCTCGACGCCTGATCGGCACACAAGAATTGAGCCTCGCCAAGCTCAATCCCAACTTCAATATCGTCTTATATCCTCTCGGCGGTGTCACTTCTAACTATCAGGCGCTAGAGGTCCAGTTTCAGAGAACAGTCGCGACGGGCCTCCATGCGTTGGCCTCATATACGTGGTCACATTCGATTGATTATGGTTCAAATGCAGGCGCCTTGCCGCTGACGCGCGGCAACTCAGACTACGATGTCCGCAACAACTTCGTTGGGGGTTTGAGTTGGGACCCGCCAGAGCTGAACGGGAACATGTTCGTCAGGAACGTAGTTAATCATTGGGGCCTAGACGGACGCCTCACGGCTCGCAGTGGCTTTCCAATTACCTTAGAGGGTAATCGTCTAACGGACCCGGGAACTGGAAGCATCTACTACAGCAACCTCAATTACGATGGCACGAAACCCCTCTATTTGTACGGCTCACAATATGCCGGCGGACGGGCTTTGAACCCGGAAGCCTTCGCGTTCCCTACCGGGACTGGTGCCGGGGATGCTCCGCGGAATTTTGCACGAGGCTTTAGTGCAATACAGGTGAATCTTGCCGTCAGGCGAGAGTTTCCTATCCATGATGAAGTGTCTCTCCAATTTCGCGCGGAGGCATTCAATCTGCTGAACCATCCGTCATTCGGCTACATAGATCCAACACTTACTGACGCCAATTTCGGACAGGCTACTCAAAGCCTAAATCAGAGTCTGGGAACCCTTGCTTCTCAATACCAACAAGGCGGTGCGCGTTCTATGCAGTTCGCACTGAGAGTGCATTTTTGACGGGGAATCGCCTTCAAAACCTACCGACTCAACTCAGCTCATGGTGCTCGGTTCTCTAGTGTACCAGCTACCAGTATCACCAGTTGCCCCCTCACGTTCGTTTGTTACCCAACTCTTTGCGCTGTAAACCTATAAACCCGCGCTCAGGCGTCGGCTGCTGACCACCGCGAAAGGAATGAAATGCGCCGATTCTTCCGAAGTGTCCTGCTCATAGGGATAATATCTACCAGCTGTTCAAATGGAGTGTCATTTGGACAAGTGTCGCGAGTCACGTCAAGCGACTGCATAAAGGTTCGCTATATTGAGGGCATTTGGGGGAATTCAAAGGCCACACAGGTCGCCTATCTCGTCAAAGTACCGGATTTGGCCAGAAATCAGAATGACTATAAGCTCTACATCAAGGACATAGCAGATCACAGCGCGGCGCTTGGAAAACTGCTTATCACAGGAGTCGAGGTCTCAGACCTAACTTGGCTGGATGACAACAGCCGTATTGCGCTGCTCAAGCAAGTTGCAGGCGTTAAGACTCTTGTGTTCATTGATACTTCCACCGGTGTTGAATCGGTCGCCTTCAAGGCTGAAGCAAACATCGAGTCATACTCGACTGACGCGTCGGGGCGGACCATAGTCTACAGCATAGTCGACGTGCCGCGAATAAATAGATCGGACACTGGCCCCACTCCAGAACAAATTGCGGAGGGATATCGAATTGATTCGACCAGGAAAGTCAGCGATGGTTATCCAACCAGATCGGTATTTGTGCGACATCGGGACGATGCCGGTAAGTGGTCGGAACCGCAGCAGGTCACCATCGAGAATCCGTTCACTCACGCTAGAGCCGCTCATCTTGAATATGCGCGCCATCTTAGTCTGTCACCAGACGGAAAGCACCTCTTTCTTACATATATTGATGTGGGTGTTCCTGAGAAGTGGCTGAATAATCCTTACGTGAGATACGTTGCAAGCATGCATCCGGCATTGGAACTCATGGTGCTGTACGATATTGAGCAGGGTAGCACAACCCTGGCATTTAAGAACATAATTTGCTACAGCCAGCCCGTGTGGAGCCGAGACAGCCGATCGTTCTTCATAAACACACACTCCCCAATCGGTTCCAGTTGGGAGTCCGAAGACATCCGGGACAATAGGATGTCCCCGAAAGACGTGAATCTCTTTCAAGTGAATGCTGCATCTGGCGCAGTTACTGAGGTGCTTCGCCATGTCTCTCCTTTGTTTGACGACGAGGGGCCGCTGTTTGTTCGGCCGGACGGTGATCTGGTCATTCGGTCCAGCAGCACGTCTGTCGCCCAATACCAACTGGTCGACAATTCCTGGAAACAGGCTTCGGTAACCAGTCTGCCGAGACACGAAGATGACTGGTTCGAGTTTCTAGTCTCTGATGGAAATCAAATTGTCGGAGTCCACGAAACTGTGTCTGTTCCTGAGAACTTGTTCATCTACAAAGCGGGTCAGGCCGCGATACGACTTCTCACCGACCTCAATCCACAACTCAAGACTGTGCAATTTGCTCCAGTGAAGACGGTTCAATGGACGACGAAAGAGGGACTGAATGTCGATGGCCTGCTTTTCATGCCGCCCGACTACGATCGAAACAAACGGTATCCACTAGTGATTCAGACAAAGGGCGACTCTGGCTGGTTCACCTGCGACTCAGGGCCCAATCATTATCCGTCGTTTGCGCCCCAGCCAATCGCCAGCGCCGGGATAATGTATCTTGCTCGCAAGTTTGGAGACAATTGGAACTATCAGGACGACGTCGATAGACGGCCCCAGGGTTATCCAGGTGGTATTGGCGAGGCTGTCCAACAGATGGACATGTGGGAAAGTGCCGTCGACATGTTGGACTTGCGAGGAATGATCGATCCGTCCAAGGTCGGAATAATAGGATTCAGCAGGACGGGGTTTCACGTTCAGTTTGATCTCGTTCATTCTCGCGTTCGGTATGCCGCAGCAACCGCCGCGGATAATGTGCAATACAGTCTCGGAGAATATTGGCTCTTCCCGTCCATATCGAAAGAGGAAGAGCGAATGTTTGGTGGACCTCCATATGGGGACACACTCCAAAATTGGAAGAAATACTCCGTCTCGTTCAACATCGAAGCAATACATACGCCTCTACTTATGGAGGACATGGGAAGTGGTATCAGCGAGGGATCCGAAGACCTAGTTCCTAGA